>Ga0070686_100000162_pt1 | contig 46238 bp, 65 predicted proteins | sample KBSS23LmetaG_FD_65654 | JGI IMG/M metagenome (GOLD analysis project Ga0070686, IMG submission 65654) | Switchgrass rhizosphere microbial communities from Kellogg Biological Station, Michigan, USA - KBS S2-3L metaG | ecosystem: Host-associated > Plants > Roots > Rhizosphere ...
ATCTTGCTCGCGCCCTGCTGGTAGACGACATCGAGGTCCTTGCCACTCGCGATCACGGTGCGGCCGCCCTTCAGGACCTTCATCTTCGAGACGCGCTTGGTCTCGTGCTTCGTGTAGTTGGTCTCGAAGTCGACGAACCAGGCGCCGACAAGCCACGAGTCGGGGAGGTCCTGCTCGACCGTGGTCTCGACGCTGCAGTTGCCCCACAGTCGCGCGGCCGACCGCGCCAGCCCGACGCCGGCGCCCTCCACCATGGTCGAGGGGCAGCTGCAGTTGCGGCGATCCTTGCAGTCGGCCCGATGCTCCTTGTACGGGATCGAGTAGTAGAAGTCTTCGCCCGCCTCAGCCGCCTCGGTCATCAGCTTGACCTCGAAGCGCTCCTCATCCCGCGGCCGCTGGACGGCGACCATGAGCTGCTTCTCGGTGCGGATCTGGATCAGCTGCACGCCGGCGGAGACGAGCTCGCCGGCGGTGTGCCCGATGTCGTTCGACGCGGCGACGGCTTTCGTGGTGGCGACGGTCACGACGCCACCTCCGCGGCCGGGGGAGGCTCCTCAATCACGACCAGGGCCTCGACGGGCGCGATGGTGGACGCCGCTTCGTCAGCCTCGTCGAACGCCTGGCGTGCCACGCGCTCGAACTCCATGGTGGCCGACCACCTGCTACCGAAGCCGCTCGCTACGCTCGCGTGGCGGCTCCCGTCGACGTCGAGCTCCCACACCTGCCAGCGGACTAGGCCGTGGTCGTCGCTGCGACGGCCGGCCTCGATCTCGAACTCGAATCGCTTGGTCATGGAACGAAAGCCTCCTGCGCTTCGGCCGCGGCGGCCGTGCGCTCGCTGTTGACGTAGGGGCACGTGAACCAGTAGCCGCAGAACTTCGGCGAGCAGCACCAGTGCCCGAGAGGCGCCGGCGGGAAGACGCCCGCGTTGACGCCCTGGATCATCGAGTTCAGCCGGTTCAGGAAGACCTGCTTGTCGTTCTGCGTCCGGTTCGAGCGCAGCGTCTGCACCGCCGGCGTCTTGGTGTCGACCAGGACGTCGAGCACGACTTCCTTCGGCTCGCGCCCGGTCTCCTTCTTCATCGCCGCGTGGTAGAACGTGAGCTGGTCGGAGCGCTGGACCTCGTCCTCGCTCTTCCGCCTCGAGGACGTCTTGAGATCCCGGACGCGATCGCCGTCGTCGACGCAGTCGAGGCGCCCGAGCAGGTCGTGGGAATGACGTGGCAGATCGATGCGGACGAACCTCTCGACCAGCACCGGCTGCACCGTTGGGGCGATGTGCTTGTGGAAGGTCTTGGTGAGCGCCGTCGCCCGGTCGACGAGCTCGCCCTTCACCTTGGCGAGCCCGCGGCCTTCCTCGTCGGGCGTGAGCATCATGCCTTCGCGCTCGAGCGTCTGGTCGACGTGGCTGGCCGCGGCCTCGAGCAGATCACCGACCGGCAGGTCGACGTGGCTCTCGATCTTCTGCGCGAAGTTGACCTCGGCCGCCTTGTGCACCGACCCGCCCTTCACCAGCGCCACGCCGGGCGGGATCTTCTCCTTCTCGATGTAGGCGCGGCGGTACTGCTCGCCGCATCGCAGGTACATATCGAGCGCGCTGGGGCTGACGTGCGGCTTGCGGGGTGCCCCCTGCCAGGGGCTCAACGCCCACCGCCCATCGTCGAGGCGACGAAGATCAGCCAGACGACGTAGACGATGCAGGCGGTGACGATGGCGTCGATGGCTCGCTGGGAGCGGTTCATGAGCGCGCCGCCTTCCGGGCCGCCTTCTTCGCAGCCTTCTCAGCGGCAACGGCACGCGCGACTGCCTGGATAAACGCGGCCCCGATCGGCAGGTAGAACTCGACGCGGCGCCGCTTCTCGCGGAACGCGATCAGGCCATCCGGTCGCAGCGTGACGGCGACCGGGCCGCGCCCGAAGTCGACGACGCGGGTGATGGGCTTCGTCAGGCGGGTTCTTGGTGAACGACGACGACGCTCGCGATGGCTGTCGATGTAGGCCATCTCGTCGTCGATTGGCGGGGTCCAGGGCGCGCCGCTCATGGCCGCACCTCACCGCGGTCGATGCGCGCGATGATCTTCCGGGCCAGATCGGGGTCGCACTCGATCCGGCGCTCGAGCTCCCAGCACCGGTCGCAGCGCTGCGTCCCGTTCGTGCCGGCGAGCGTGATGCTGGGCTCGCCGCAGATCATGCAGGGCTTGAACGGCGGATTACCGGTGAGGGCGCCGGCGTTGGGGCTGCCGGCTACCCTCCCGGTGGCGGAGACGCGAGCTCCGCCGCTCTCGCTGGGGTGATTGTGGGCGGGTGCTGCGGGCGCTGCCGTCTTCATGACGCTCCTCCTCGCGTGAGGGAGGTCGCGTCAGGAGCACGTCACCAAACGGTCCGAAAACTGTCTAACAGGGTATCGCCGTGTAGATTATGCGACATCCCTGCCGTTTGATTTCGGCCGGGACCCGGCGCCCCGGCCGCCTTGCTCCTGACGCACCTCTTCGATTACGCCGCGCGTACTAGCCGCGGCAACCGCTCCTTGCGACCAGCGCGCCGTTCACGCGCCGCATCGACTCGCTCGACGAGATTCAAATGGCGGCTGTTGACCGTCGTTTGCTGCTCGTACACGAACAGCATCTCCTCGAGCGCGTTCTCCAGCTCGTCTTCGGTCGTGGCGATGCAGATCGTCGGCGGACGCTTCATCCGCCGCTCCATTCCCAGCGCCTTCGGGCGATGAGGATCCACGATCACGAAGTTGCCGAACTGGTCCTGGTACACGATTCCCCACAGGTTGAGCTTGGTGCGTTTCCACTGGGGCAGAACGTCGCTCACCTGGGCCCTCCTTTGCGCGGCCGCCTTCACGCTGGCAACCTGGCGGGCAGTAACACACACCGCGAACTTAACGGTCAAGATTCTTTTTCTTGGACCGCGTCTTTTTCCGTCGAGCGCGGCCGCTGGCCTTTCCTGCGGCCCTGGCGATCTCGCTGCGCCGCTTGGCGCTGAGTTTGCGGGCCCGGCTCGGCCCACCGCGCTTCCCTAGCGCGCTCATCACGCGGCTCAATTCAGATTTCTTAACTGGCGTCTTGGAGGAGTCCAGCAGTCTGGCGGCGCTCACGGGCCGGAATGTGCGCGCGTCGGCCGACGCTGGTCAACGGCAATCTGCAAGGGCTGTCAGGGCTCGGGCTTCGAGAGCTCGGCTCGATGCCGGTAGACGTCCTCGAGGGAGACGCGGCCCTTGCTCAGCTGCGTGATGCGAATGGCGTTGCGGGGATCGGGCGAAGTGCTTCCCCTGACCCAATCGTAGACCGAGTTCTTCGTGATCGAGAGATCAGTGCAGAGACGAGGGACGCCGTAGTCACGAAGCCAGCTGCCGAACCGTGTTCCCCAGCGGCGATCAATGGCGCGCGTACTGTGACCCTCCGTGGTCGGGGCGTTTATACGAGCGACCCCGTTGGATTTCAAGGCTGGGGGCACCCGCCCGAGCGCGGAGGACGTGCCAGGTCACAAACGCCTTTTGGACCGCCCCGGATAGGGTGCCCCTCGCCTGCCCTATCTGACCGGCGGCCTGCCAGCCGGCCAGAACAGCTGCAGCCCCATGCGCAGCCATTCGACCGTGTTCTTCGCACCGCTGTGCATGGCGATGGAGAACCCGACCGGGACCAGGGTGTTCCAGATCCACGACCCCGCGTGCGCCGCGGCCGAGGCGGCCGGCAGGTAGATCGGAGCTCCGGCGAAGCTGGCCGCCATGAAGCTCGCCGGCGCCGCCGCCGGAACGGGCGCGGGGAACATCGCCGCGAGCACGGTGATCAGGGCGCTCAACGCCGTCGACGTCATCGGGATCGCCTTGTTCACGAACGCCGGCCACTTCTTGAGGATGCCGGCTCCGATCATCAGGAGGATCGTCTTCGGGAGTGCGTCATTGGCGAACGTCGGGATCTGCACGAGCCAGTCCATGGCGGTCCTCTCCGGGTTAGAAGAACAGGTGAAAGAGCTTCTTCAACACGCCCTCGCGTGGCGGGGGCTTCGGCGGCGCCGCGATGGCACGCCGGCTACCTTTCAGCCCAGCTGCGCGCTCGAGCCTCGCGATCGCGCGCCACTGCAGGCTGTCACTTGCGAAGAGGCTGCTGTCCGCCTGGACGAACGCGGCCCGCTGCTTGTCGCCGTTCCCGAGACGCGCGTCCGTGTCGATCGCCCAGTTCACCAGCACCCCGAGTGCGCTGGCCACCAGGCTCGCGGCGCCGACGATCCCGGCGAGGGTGAGGTTCTTCCGGGTCGCGTGGGTCATGGGGTCTGACCCGTCGTGTCGTGGTTTCGGATGTCCTTCAGCGACTGCTGGCGGCCGTTGCTCCACAGAGGGTGCGAGAGCGCCTCGGCGAATATCGAATCGCGGACGGCCCCAGCATTCACCTGCGCGACCAGCGCCCTCACGGTCGTGCTGAGCGTGTCGAGCTGGCGCGCGGTGCGCTCGATGTTCTCGTTTGGTTTCCGATTGATCCAGCTCACCATGGCAGCCGTGGTCACGGTGCATCCGGTCCAGAGCGCTCCCATGACGCCGACAGCGACCAGGAAGGCCCCGCCGCGGGTCGTGATCCACTTCGAGATCGCGTCCGAATTCCAGTTCACGCCAGGATGGTCTCGATCAGCGTCATCGCGCGGTCCGTCCAGCCGTTGAGCATCTCGAGGTTGTCGGGGATCCCGTCGCGGTCCTTGTCCTCGAGGTTCTTCGAGGTGATCAGCGAGTAGAGGCGGGCCCGCATTGTGCAGACGCGGATGGAGAGCTTCCGCTGGTCCGCCTGGTAGATCGCGTGCCGGGTGATGTCACCGAGGACGCCGTCGTCCTTCACGCCGAGGGCGCGCTGCAGGAGCTTGGTCGCCGGCTTCGGTCCGTGATTGACGGCCGCGTCGACGACGGTCCAGCGCAGGACAGGGTCGAGGATGCTCGAGAATCCGGGCTTGATGATGAACTCGGCCTGGTAGATCTCGACCGCGTCGTCGATGGTCAGGGCTTGGACGTCGGCCTTGCTGGCGCCGGGGAGGAGGTCGGCGAGGAACCCGAGGGAGATGCCGTACTTGGTCGGCCCCCCGCGGTCCGCAGGGTTGTCGACGAAGCCCTTCTCGACGTCGATGATCCTAGCGATGATCTCGGCGTCGTTTGTGGGGAGCTTCCCGGCGCCCATGGCGGGAAACATGGGGCCGACTTCGCCGGCGGGCCATTACGGTATTACCGTGCTACGCTTTGGTCCTTCTGGCAGGGAGGCCGCACCTCAAGGGAGGGTCGCCAGATGAAGTTTGTCTCCGTTGTCTTGCTCGCCGGCCTGTGTATGACGGTCGTTGTCTACTATGTCGCCTGTCTACCAGCAGCGAACGTGGCCCAGTCGGTCCTGGCCGCCTCGCCGAAAGGGACGGACAGGTCTCCTCCGAAAAGTTCCTCGAGCGACCACGTCGCCCTGCTATCAATGCGCGGCGGACAGAGCGATGGCGGCGAGTATTTTGTCGTAAAGGGAATCGTCAAGAACGTCGGCGAGAAGTCGATCGACCACTTGACGGCATTGGTGAACGTTTACGACAAGAACGGCGACCTCATCACCTACGAGTCCGCACTCGTGGAGTATGTCCCGCTCCTGCCGTCCCAGGAGAGTCCGTTCACGGTGGGTGTGCGCTGGAATCCGGCGATCCACACGTACGCCGTAACATTCAAGCGGCTGATGGGCGGTCAAATCGCGATGGATGACCTGACCGCTGGCAAGAAGGCTCGCTAGCGCGTCAGCTGGTGCTTAAAGGTCCGGATGATCTCGCGGCGCAGATTGGCAGCATAGTCGCGGTCGATCACGTGCTCGGCCGTCTTGTAGAACTCCAGCCGCTTGTCGAGCTTGAAGGGGCGCACGAAGGCGTAGAGTAGCCGGGTCACGCCTGTCCCGATTCGCTGCAGGATGCCGACACGGGGGATCTGGAACGTCCGCTGCAGGCCACGGCGCACCGCGACGGCCCCGGGCGTCTGGCGCCTCGAGCGCGGGAACCTCAGCTGCAGCCGCTGGATCCAGAGCGTCTCCGGGATGACCTGCGGCTTCGACGGCCGGGCCTCCTCCGGCACCGCTACCAGCGCGCCCTTCCGCGGCTCGCGCGTCGCACCCTCTTCGAAGCCGGGCAGGAGCAGCGGCGCTCCGCTGAGCCTCTGTCCGATCCCGATTCCGACCCGCGCCTCGATGACGCCCGTGCTGAGCTTTGCCGAGATGAACTTGACCTGGCGCGCGAGGAACGGCGAGCGCGTCGTGAACTCGTGCTCGACCTTTTCCCGGACCTCTACCTGAACCGTTCTGCCGGTCCGGTTCACCGCGTCGCGGATTGCAAAGGCGGCGCGCTTGCCACCGTTCTCCAGCACGAGAAGGACGCGTGCAGCGTTGACGCTCACGGTGAAGTCTTTCATGGACGTCGAGGCCTCTTGTCGAAGTCGATGCCGGTGCGTGCGCGCATCTCCGCCTTCCAGTATGCGCTATGCGGCTCCCGCCCGGACGGCGGCGGGATGACCTTCTCGAGCGCACCGCCTTGGAAGGAAAACCCCGTAGCTGCCACCAGGAACCCGGCGCCAGCATTACAGAATACGGTCCAGTTCGGGGCGAGCTGGGCGGTCCAGACCGAGCCACGCACGGCCCCGACGCCGGCGCCGGCGGTTGCGTCGGCGAGCTTCCCGGTGATCCCTTCCCCGCCGGTCTGGTCCGGCAGAAGCCCCGAAGCGTTCGACCGCAGCGCCACGCCCATGAGCCCCAGGAAGTCGACCGGGGCGACGTTCGTGATCGTGACCGTGCCGGCGTTGCTGCCGTTGCGAAACTCGCTGTCCTGAACGCCAGGGAAGACGGCGCCCGTAAGCCCGAGGACGTGGACGACGATGTTCGTCGGCGTGGCCGAGAAGTTCGCGCGGAGCGGGATCGTGAGCGTCCCCGAGGCCGGCACCTCGGTCGCCATGCCGCTCGAGTAGCAGTAGGCCCACGAGGGGCCGGCGCCGAACTCGCCGAAGCCCTCCCCGATTTGGCGAAGGAACAGCTGCTCGCCGTTGTAGAGGCAGTCGAGCACGGGGTCGGCCGACGCACCGTTCGTAGCGTGGGCGCAGGCGATGAAGACGACGAGGATCCTGTTCAGCGCGTCCTCAGAGAATGCGACAGGGATCGAGATGGTTCCGGTCGCCTCCGGTTGCGAGTACTCGATGACGTGATCGATCACTTTCCTGCGCGCGCCTTCCTGAGCTTCTTCCCGGTGGGGTCGCCGCCGCCCCACCACATCGCTTCAGCGATGCGCTCGCGGGTGAACTGCCCGACGGGGTCTGGCAGCACGGGGGCCGGCGCGGTGGTCGTCATCGATTCGGCCAGGAGCGTCGCGGCCGCGGTCAGGGTCGCCGCGCCCGAATACGTTGCTCGAGCGGCCGCGGTCATGGTGGCCGCTGCGGCGAGCACGGCGATCCCGAGCACCTGGCTTGGGACCGTGACCGTCCCCGAGGCGGCCAGCGTTGCGGCCGCGGTGAGCGCGGAGATCCCCGTGTGGGCGACCGTGGCGATCGCCGCGAGCGTTGCACCCGCGGCCAGCGCCGCGCTGCCGTGGAGCGCCAGGACCCCGGTCGCCGCAAGGGTCGCCGCGGCCGGGAGAGCGGCGATCCCAGTATGCGCGGCGGTCCCCGCGGCTAGCATGTTCGTCGCCGCCGGCAGGACCGCTGCGCCAGTGTGCGCCACGCTGGTGGTTGCGGAGACCACGGCGCTCGCTGCCAAAGAAGCTGCTCCAGAGAACGTCGCGATCGCGGCCGCCGCCACGGTTGCCGCTGCCGTCAGGACGGCCGCTCCCTGGACGAGCACCGCGGGGCCCGTGCCGTCGCCTCCCTCCCACGATTCCACTCGCGTGAGCGGAGGCGCGCCGGCGCGGAAAAAGCCAACGCCGGGCTTCCCGGTGGTCACCTCGGTGTCAGTGGTCGACAGGACCTCGGTGCCGTTCTTGTAGCCCTTCACGGTGGTCCCGGCGACCGAGATCTTCATCTTATCGCCGACGCCAGGGATGTTCCCCGCGGTCGACGACGAGACCATGACGCTGAAGTTGCCGGCGACGAGCTTCGACAGGCGGATGTAGGTGCTGTTGTCCGTCTGGACCAGGTATGCGGTCAGCGACCCGCTCGGATTGAGGCGCACCGCGGCGGTGACCTCGCTGACCCCGGCATTGATCGCCGAGATCAGGATCTCGGAGAACTGGTCGTTTGAATAGGTCTCGAGGTTCCGCTGGGTCAGGTTGCCGTCGTTCGAGCCGGCGCCGAGATCCGAGCTGCCATAGATCTGCGGCGTGCCCTCGCGCGTCGTCCAGTCGGTCCCGAGGGATGCCCGCTCGAAGTCGTCAGTGAAGGACACGGGGCGTTACGCGAAGACGATGTCCAGGGCGCCGATGTCGAACGAGAACGTATCCCCGGAGTTCACGACCTTGGAGACCGACAGCGCCCCCCAGAACAGAACGTTCCCGGCGCCCAGCGTCGCGTTGTCGAGGACGACGACGTGCGTGATCGTTCCCCAGTTGGCGCTCGCCTGCGGGAACGTGATCGCGGCGACGTTGTCCGTGAGACCGCCCGTCGCGTCCGGCGCGCTCCAGTTGGAATCGGAGGGATTCCGCGTGACGCGAGCGTAGGACCCGCCGCTGACCTCGGTGATGGTGGCGCCGGTGCTGGCGTCGTTCGGCGCCGCGGTGCAGAGCGCGATCGCGATCACCGACGGCTTCGTGAACGAAGCGCTGCGGAAAATGTGGGCTCTGATCTGGCCCTCGAGGTAATCGGACATCTGCGACATCGCGCGATCCTCCTTGATCGGTTAAGCGTCGGGATCCCATCCGCCGGCGAGCAGCTCGTTCAACTTCACGACGAGCTTCGTCGCGCGGCCCTGGCCGTTGACGATGTAGCGGTCTGACTCGTTGCCGGCGTTGTAGTACGTGATGACCCAGCGATCGCTGCCTGGGCCGTCCTCGGTCTTGTAAAACGTTTTGCCCTTCAAGGCGTCGATGGCCGCCGAGAACGTCTGCCGGTTCGGCGTGTTCGTGTAGTCCGCGCGGAGGGCAATGCCCGCGACCAGGACGGCCTCCACTCGCACATCGCGGAACTCGCTCATCGCTGCCTCCTTATGGCGCGCAGATCCCGGTCGACAAGGGCGCACTCGGCTGGTGCGTCATGATCACGTTCGAGATCGCTCCGGCGTTGCTCGCTTCGTCGATCGCCTTGATCGCCCACCAGTAATCCCTGTTCAGCTGCAGCCCGGTGACCTGCTTCGATTGGAGCGTCCCCGACGCCGACGGTGATGGCATTCCCGAGACCGGCGTCGCGGTGTTGAAGTTGCCCGCGTTGATCGGGCCCGCCGTGGAATAGCGCATATCGTAGGAGGTCGCGGTGCCCGTCAGGTCGTCGTCGCCGACCGAGTACCAGAGGAGCGTGATCGTCTTCGTGGATCCCGCGACCTGCATCCCCGTATAGCTGAGCGTGGTGATGGAGGCCGGGGCCGTGACGTCGCCACCGCCGCCGCCAGACGTGTAGGCGCCCATGTCGATGCCGCCCTCGCCGTTGGCGATCGCCGCTGACCCTGCGCCGAGATGGCCGTCGAAGGTGGCGAAGGTCGAGTCGACGAACTTCGGGCTGCCGTATCTGCCGTTAAACTCCTGGCTGGTGTTCGTGTAGAACGATCCAGCGCTCCCGGGCGCGGACTGCGCGAGCCCGGTGCATCCCGGGCAGTTGTATTGATAGGCGACCTGGAACCCGTTCCCCGCGTAGTACGAGTGTAGGTTGTAGTTCACCGCGTAGGGGCGTCCGTTGAACAGGTTGATCCGCAACCCGTTCGAGGTCCCGCTCTGGCTTGTGCGGCTCCGATAGAAAATGTTGTTTTTGATTTTCAACTCTATCAGCGGATGCCGCGCCGGCGTCTCGGTTGTGGACGGGATGCGCCAGATCCCTAGCGGCATGTCGACAGGGCCGACGTCGCTGGTGTTGTAGGTGGCGATGGTGTTGCTCTCGATGACGCCGGATCCATCGAGGCTGCCGGTCCGAAGCGGCGAGCCGCCGCCGTTGTCGTCGACCTGGTCGCCGTTCCTAAGGATCACGTTACGCAGGAGCGTGTCCTCGTTCATTCCGACCTGGAAGTTGATCCCCGGCGCCCCGTCGAACTTGTAGAAGTTCCCCTCGTATCGGTTGAAGCCAACCGAGTCGCGCCCGCAGCATCCCGTGCTGGCGATGGTCGGGCAGTCGAGCGGGTCGCACTTCACGAACCCCCCGTCGGTCGAGAAGTAGACGGGGCCCTTGGCGGCCGTGGTGATGATCGAGTCGCCGAGAACGCGATTGTGGTGCCAGAGGTCTCGATACCGCCAGATCGTCTTGGCGGTGCTCGGGGCCGCGGTGCTGTCAATGAAGCGCCACGAGTTGCCCTGGAACTTGCTGTAGCGGGCGGACGCGAGGTAAAGGCCGCGCTTGGTGTCGTCCGAGCCGGGACCGAATACCACGAGGACGCGGTTGCTGGTCCAGGTCAGATTCGTGTATGCCCCGCCCCACATCTTGAAGATCGGGTCCGCGGAGAAACAATACTGGTGACCGGCTTCGGAGCGGAGATAGATGTTGTTGTAGTTCACAACGGAGTTGAACGTCGCGCCACCGCCACCGTTCAACGGGCACCCGCCCATGACAAAATAGTTGTGGCCGAGCGTTCCGCCGACGAACGGCGGCGCCACTTGGCAGGACTCCATCGAGCTCGCGTCGAACCCGCCGATCAGGCAGTCGCCCCGAACGGTGAGCCCCCTGAGCCACCAGCCCGTCAGCGTGCCGTCGAGCCTCATGCCGGCCCCGTTGCCGGACGACGACTGGAAGTAACGGAACCGGATGTAGTCCTGGCCGTTGAGGTTGATGGCCGGAACAGTGACCGCCGTCCAGTTGCTGGGGTTCCCCATGTAAGTAATCGGGTTTACTGAGTTTCCGGACGTCGCCGGCACCGGCGCCGTCGAGTACGTGCCGTCCGCCATTCTCACGAAGTCGCCCGGCTGGACGTTGGCGTTCGCGGTCGCCATCGAGCACGGCGTGCCCGAGCTGCCAGGAAAGCCCGCGCTCCCGCTTGGGGAGACGAAGACGTTTGTCGCGCCGGCTGGGCTCGCGACCATCAGGGCAAGAATGATGCAGAGGGCTTTGGTCATGGTTGGGAGGCTCCTTCCTCCGATGGCCGGGGCTCGGCCGATTGGATCGGCTGGACGTGGCCGTCGATCCAGATCGCATGGATGGTCCCGTCCTCGCCGATCTCGCAGCCGGTGAATCCGCGATCGTCGCCGTCCATCAGTTCACACTCCGATCGAGCTCGAACCAGTTCGTCCCGTCGTACTCGAGGACCATGGTGTCGTCGGCCGTACTGACGAAGTTCGTCGAGGCGCCCGCCAGCTTGAGCGTGCCGGAGTCCTGAAGCGTCGCGTTCGCGTTCGTGAAGATGATCGTGATGATCTGGCCCGCCACGCCGCCGGTGAACGTCGTGATCGTGGTCGAGCCCGCCGGCGTGCATTTGAAGACGGTCCCTCCCGCTACGGAGGGTGTCGTGTTGTCAGCCAGGGTCGCGGGCGTCCCGTAGGTGACGACGCTCCGAAAGGTGGCGGTGCCGTTGACGTCGAGCGGGGTCGAGGGCGTCTGGTTGTCGCCGATCCGCACGCCGGCCGAGGTCATGCGCATCACCTGAACGTTGTTCGGCTGGAACACGAGCGGGCCGATTCCGGTGCAGCCGATGGTCGCGACGTTGTTCGTATCCTTCTCGAGAAAGGCGCGCTTCGTGAACGGGGTCTGGTACTCGCGCCAGTACCACTTGGAGCCCGGGGCCATCGTGATCGATGGATTGGACCATGTGGGCTTGGCCGCGTTCGTGAGGTTCGCCTCGCTGAGCTCGATGATGTCGTTCGCCGGGCTGTTCGAGTAGTAGGTGATTTTCCCGCCGTCGTACCTGATCACGAGCGCGCTGTCCGGCAGGTCGCTCGAGGCGATGTTGATACCGCCGCAGCCCGGATAGATCACGATCAGCCCCGTCGACGTCCCGACGTAGGTGAGCGCCGCGTTATAGCCGGACTGGTCGCCGTTGAACTCCTTCGAGACTCGGTCGCCGCGCCTGATCGCCCAGACCCCGCAGGTCACCGCGTCGGCGATCGACGGCAGTAGGAGCAGGACCGCCACAAGCCACGCTGAAATCCGTTTCATGGTCGACTTCCCTCCCTAGATCGTCGGAAGAACCGCTCCCTCGAATGTGATGAACTCGCCCTCGGCCCCGCCCTCCTCTTCGTCGCCGCCTCCGCTCACGCCCAGCCCGAGCGCGCCGCTGGTGGCTCGAGGATCAAAGGCACCGTTTGAGGTCTGACGGATCTCGACCTCGGCCAGCCATTGAACGATGCCGTCGCGGTCGACGCGGCGGGCCGCGAGGTCGTTGGTCGATGTCTGCCAGATCGCGAACGCACCCTGCGAGTTGTCGCTGGCGAGCACGTGCTCGTCGGAGTTCGCGACGCCGGTGTTCAGCTGCACGCCGCTGGCTCCCCATTGCACGGCGCCCGTCGGACCGATGCGCTGCGCGAGGATCAAGGTCACGCCGCTCACCACATTCGCCAGCATGAAGATCCCGCCGCCCCCGTCCCCCGTTGCGATGCAGACGGGGTTAAGGTGGCTCGTGGTCGCGGTGGGCGTGGCCGCGATGACCGACGCGCCGGTCGACCCCCACTTGAGCGCGCCGGCCGGGTCCACGCGCTGCGCCCTGGTCTCCCAGTTCGTGCTGATGGTTCCGGAGAACGTGAAGATCATCCCGCCCAGGCCGTCGGAGCAGGCGTCGAAAGTGCTGACGCTCGTGTAGGCCGAAGACACCGCCACGGCCGCCCATGCGAAGGACCCGTCGGCGTTGATGCGACGAACCTGAGCGTCCCCACCGTTGTCGATGTAGGCCAGCATGGCCCCCACCGTCGCGCCCGGAACGGCATCGAGGCCGATTCCCACGACCCGGATCGGCGAGCTCGAGCCGCCCGAAAGGGCAAGGACCCCGAGGCTCGTGCTCCAGCCCGCCGGGATGCTGCCGTCGCTTCGCACGCGCTGCGCGTAGACGTTCCGGTTCGCGCCCGAGCTGGCGAACAAGAAGAAGAACGCCCCGCCCTCCTGGTCCGAGGCGATCTTGAACTGTCCCAGTGTTCCGCCCGTCCCGAGCGTCCCGTCGGTGAAGATCGTGATCGGTGACTCCCAGCCGGCGGGGAAGGTTGCGTCGGCGTTGACCCGCTGCGTCATCCCCTTCTGCGGGGATCCTCCATCGGACCAGGCGATGACGCAGCCACCAAGGCCGTCCGGGGAGATGGCGACGGTGTTCTTGTTCCCTGCGTTGGTCGTGATCGCGAGCCCGCCCGAGGGCCAGCCGGCCACGAGCCCGCCACCGGAGTCGAGATGCGTCAGGCGGACCTGAGTGACGCCGCTGACGCGCGCCAGGAAGACGACGAAGCAGCCACCCTCGCCGTCGGGGCAGATCTGGGGCTCGCCTCCGAAGTTGCCGGCGCCGTTGGAGAGCTGCACGCCGTTGTCAGTCCAGACGTCTGCACCGTCCGTCGAGATGGCCAGCGCATAACTCTGGTAGTTCGATCCGTCGCGCGTGTCCCACCAGGCGACGATCGCCGCAGCCGGAGCGGGTAGCGCCTCGCTCAATGCCTCGAGCCCGAAGGCTTCCACCTCGACCGCTTCGATCAGCTGCTCGAACGATGACCCCAGCCGCTGCACCACCGAGATCACCCGGAACAGCCTGCTCGCCCAGAGCCCGTTACCGCCGGGGAAAGCGACTCCGAAGTTGTCGAGGTCGTCGAGGCGCACGAGCTCGCCGCGGTGCACGTCGGGCATCCGGGTCGTCACCCAGCGCACGATGGCGCGCGGCCGGCACATGAGGTCGAACAGTTCGTTCCGCAGCTGGCGCGCGGTGTCGGTGTCATAGATCGCGCGCGCGTCGAATGGCAGCTCCCTCGAGAACCCGACGCGCTCGCCGTTGCGGCGCAGGACCAGTTCGCGGTTTCCCTTTGGCGTGTCGCTGGTCCAGTGGTTCTGGTTCCCGGTCGGCTCGCGGTCATAGCTGCCGTCGAACCCGAGCACGCCCGCGGCCGACTTCGGCGCGGCCTGGTTCGTCCCATAGGTGCCGGTGGCGAAGAGGAGGCGGATCCCGCCGCTCGTCATGTTGACGGCCTCGATGATCACGCGGTCCTCTTCGACCTCGTAGGCGCCCGCGGTGCCGCCCGTGACGTCGCCGGTGACCGAGTCGTAGCCCAGGCCGACGTAGCCGGAAGCGGCGTCGCGATTGGCGCCGGTCGCGACGAGCAGGGTCTTCGTCCCCGAACTCCGGTCGATCGTGATCTTCCGCGTCGTGCGGTTGTAGACGCACGTCCAGCCGCTCGAGCCCGCAGCGTTGAGCGCGGCCGCGACGGCGGTGGCCAAGGTCTCGAAACTCGAGTAGTCGCCCGCAGCGATCGTCGCGGCCTTCACCGAGCCGTCATTGAAGTCCAGCTTGTCGTTGTAGCCGGCGACGATCGAGAGCGGCGTGGTCACCATCCACCAGACCTTGCCGACCCCCGACGTCAGCGCGTCGAGTGCCGCCTTTGCGGCCTGGCACATCTCGATCAGCGATCCGTAGTCGACCGCCGCGATCTGCGCAGATCCCTCGTCGACGTCGATCCGGTCGTTGATGTTGCCCTCGACCTTGAGCGACTCGTCGCGAAGGTTGAGGTAGCGGTGACCCGACTGCGATCCACCGACCGCGACGTAGGTGCTCGCGACGAAGCCCCGCGTGAAGGCGTCCCAGGCGTAGCGGATGCCGATACCGGACGGGATGCGGCTGGTCGGGATCCCCTCGATCTCGAGACTGAAGAGGTCGTCGCGGTAGACCGGGCGCGCGTAGACGGTGCCGGTCCCGACCCGGTGCGAGACCCAGTGCCACTTGTCCGTGAAGCGGTCGATGTAGGCCCATGCGTTGCCGGCGCGCGCCAGCGACTCGAGCGGCGAGCCTAGGTCCGACTTCTCCGCGATCTGAAGCCCGGCCTTGAGCTCGCCACCGCGCCACGTCTTCAGGCTGCGCGCATCGACGAAGCTCCCGAACGTGCTCGAGCCGGTCTGGATCTGCGAGGCCGACTGGCCGCCGAAGGTGCGAAGCAGATGGCGCGCGATGTCGCAGGGGCGCTCGATCAGCGCGAGCGCGGTGCCGGTGTAGGTCCCCGAGGCGTCGTCCTGCATCCCCTCGAAGGTCCCGAACATCGTCGATTCGATCTCGGTGTCGGGCGGCGTCCACTGCCGCGGGAGCAGCGCATAGACGATGTCCTCCTTCCGGTGCGTCTCCTTGAAGCGCGGCCTCGAGTCGTAGGCGGGCCGCCAGATCTTCGCGGCCGGCTTGTACTTCACCTGGATCCCAACGAAGTAGACCTTGATCGAGGTCGGGTTCGGAGGTGACGCGCCCGTGTTCACGTAGACCTGGAGGTTGCACTCGCTGAAGTCCCACGGCTGGATCGGCATCCCCGGCACAGTGTTCTCCGGCGGCGCGTTGTTGTCCTGGCTCCCCCACGAGGTGCCGATCGAGAATCGCGCGACCGTTGGCGTGGCCGCTGTCGTCAGGTTGAAGGTCTTCGACGATGGGACGGTGGGCGGAAGCGTGTGGAAGATCCGGATCTGCCCCTGCGCCCCAGACAGCGTCGTCGACTGATAGCCGACCACCAGGTAGGCCTCGACGATCGTGCCGGGCGGATTGATCGCCGGGAGCGTCCAGGCGAGGAAGTCGTTCCCTGGGTAGCGCGCCTCGGCGAAGCTGGTCTCGTTGAACGGGTCGAGAGCGAAGCGGGGGTTCTTGCCGTTCGTCCCCGTGCGCACGTCGACGGGACTGACCGGGTAGTAGGCGACCGCGAAGTCGTCGGCGAGCTCGAAGCCCGCACCGTCCGCCGCGTTGACCAACGCGGTCGGGTCGATCGGGACCAGGATCCCGTCCTGCTTGATGTAGTACCTGAGCCCGAGCGTCGGGTCCGAGTGCGCCTTGATCGCGTGCCGCGCGATCAGGACGCGCTGGTTCTGTTGGCCGGCGCCGCGGCCGGTGTCGACGGTGAGCGCGCTCGCCCCGATCTGGCCGCCGTGGACCGCCTCGAGGTCCTTGATGTTCGCGAACTCGGGCCAGGGCGGGCGCATCGGGAGTCCGTCGCGCCCGTAGTCGATCCCCAGCGTTAGGCCGACCGAGCGGTCAGGAGCTCGAGGGAAGCGATCGCGCGCGACGTCGGCCGGCTCGACGTCCTGCTTCCAGTCCTCGCGCTGCAGGAGCCGCACCTCGCAGCGATCGGAGCCGACGACGAAGTTCTGGACGCGGCCGGTATAGGACAAGAAGGCGTCCGCCCAGTCGGTGAGCCGCGTCGACCACTGGTAGACCTCGACCTTCGCCCCGAGCCACTCGTAGTCGACGAAGAGGTTCGTGATGTTCTTCGTGATCGGCTGGAACCCGAGCCCATGGCGAGCGCTCAGGGCGACGCCCGCGGTCGCGAGGTCCGGGCCCGGACTCCCGACCGAGCCCGGCGCCTCGATCGGCTCGTAGTCCACGATCCCCGCTTCCCAGAGCTGATAGTCGGGCGTCTCGACAAAGCTCGGCGCCAGGTACAACGTGCGCTCGCTCGGCGACGTCAGGTAGACCTTGATCAGCGCGACCATCGGCGCGTCGAAGCGTCGCGACTCGCGCAGGAAGTTGGCGGTCGCGGCCATCAAGGAACCTGCGTGAAGCTGATGAGCGTCTCATGGAGCACGCTCGGGCCCGTGAACTGCCGCCAGTTGACCTCGGGGTTCGACATGCGGCACTCGTAGTAGTTCCCGTCGAAGTGCTTGTAGACGAAGTTCCCCTTCTGGATCGTGCGGAGGAGGCCTACCTGAGTCGCGGTGAGGGCGGTGATCGGCACCTTGAAGTCGCGCAGCCGTGCGGCCACACCGATCCCGAGGTCGTTGAAGAGTTTCCCGCCCAGGAATGCGACGCGCTCATCCTCGCGGACGCGGCGCCAGGTCTCAGTCGCCCCGGGCATTCCCTGGTTGAGCGTGTTCGTGTCGAGGCTGCGGACGAGCCAGGGCTTGCACGAGAACTGACCCACGACGCCGGTGAACTCGAAGCGCCAATGCGCCGCGGTGACGCTGCTCCCGATGTCTCCGAAGACGTCGTTCTGCGTCGCGGGGTCGACGGACAACGCGAGCCGCAGCGTCGAGGCCGGCGCCGAGCTCCCGCTGTAGACGTTGACCCCCGTGAATCCGCCGGCGCCGCGATACTTGCGGATCATCGCGACGCCCGCCTGGCGCGCGTTGACGGTCGACTGCCCGACCAGGTCGACGTAGATCGTGCCCGGCGGGGAGACCGAGGTCCGCCAGAACCGGAAGCGCGACGGGATCAGGATGTTTGACAGCGGTCGGTCGGCGTCCTCCACGACCGCCCCGTATGGCGAGCCGAGATAGTTGCCGACCAGCGGCGGGGTCTGACCTCCGACGCCAGCGATCCCATAGAGAGCGTTTCGCATGAGCAGCTGGACGTCGACGCTCATGGATGCTCGACCAAGGGAATCGCCATGTTGAAGAGTTCAGGCGCACCCGACACGCGCTCCCAGGACAGCTCGCCGCGCGGCAAAGACGTCTCGACAAGCGTCGCCGCGGCCTCCCCGAGCCTCACAATGAATCGGCTCTCGAGCGTGGTCAGTTGGTCGCGCAACAGATCGCGCGTCGCCTCGGTGGCACCGAGGAGTAGGAGGTTCCCCGCCATCACGATCGAGCCGCGGTCCTGGGCGGGCTCGAAGGCGAAGGTCAGCCCGGTCGGCGTCGTGACTTCGCTGCGTAGCCGGGTCGCGCTGCGCGTCGTCCCGGCGCTGAAGTCGTGCCCGAGGTCGATGACGTCGGCGCTCTTGACGAGCCAGAGGTTGCACGAAAACTCACGGACCGAGGCGATCGAAAACCGCCAGTAACGTCCAGTGGTGGGTGTCCCAGCGAAAATCGAGATGTTGTGGGCATTGCCGCCGACGCCGCTGCTGGCATCGGTCCACGCCCCCGGGTTCGGGTCGTAGGATCCGCCGCCGGAGATGTAGCGGATGGTCGTCGACAGGTTCTCGAGCCCGCCGTAGGTCCGGATCTTCGTGACCAGGCCCGCGTAGATCGTCTGGGCGGATCCGAGGTCGATGTCGACCAGGACGGGGTTCGGCGGCGCCGCCGACGTCCGCCAGTAGGTCTCGCGGTCGGCGATGAGCAGATGACTCATCGGCCAGTCCGCATTCTGCTCGAGCGCAGGAGCGCCGCCCCCGGTTCCGTTCTTGAGCGACACGCCGGCATTCGCGATCGCGTTGCGCGTGTAGATCAGCGCGTTTGCCATCTCAGAAGTCTCGAGTCTGCGCCCGCCGGCGCTCGGCGAAGAGTCCCTTCCCCGTTGGGGAGTGCATGTACTCGTCGAACGACTGAGAGTCGAGCGCTTGGATCGAGACGTTGACCGGCGGTGCCGGCGCTGCGATCTGCTTTCTCAGTTGATCGACGGAGCGCGTGAGGTCCTTGAGGTCCTGCGTCACCGGACCGACGGTCACGTTCGCGACCGATGGGACGCGCGCGAAGCTGGCTCCCGGTGGCAGCACGTTCCCGCTGGGCCCACCACCGACCGCGAAGGCCACGCCCGGGGCGCGGCCAGCTTCGAGGAACGGGATGAACCTCCCGATAAAATCCACTACCGGGTCAAGAATGCCCCCGAGGATCTTGTCACCGACACGCGCCCCGAGATCCGCGAGCAGCGACGCCAGGATCGAATCCCAGATTTTCTTGAGTGCGGTTCCCCACGTCTGCGTCTTGTCGAGCAGGCCAACGAAGACGGAGCTGAAGCCGATCTCAAGGCCGACGCGTAGAGCATCAAGCGCACCGAGCGCAATGGCGCCAGACGATGTGAGGCTGTCCATCGCGTCCCGCAGGTGTTCGACCATCTCGAAGAACTCGCCGGTCGGCCCGTGCTGCAGATCGGGGACAGGCAGCTTCTGGAAGCCCCCACCGATGCCCGGGCCTAGACCACGCAACCCCGCCGCCGTCCCCTCGGTGCCGATGGCAGCAACGCGCAGCATCTCCTCGAGCGACTGCTTGGTCTTCGCCGCGTTGTCCCCGAGTGTCTTCACGCCATCGGCAAAGTGCTTCGCCGCGTCCGAGCCCTCCTCGAGCACGTGCGGCATCGGCGTCATCGAGTCGACCAAGTCCTTTGACTGCTTGACCAGCGTGTCGATCTGGAGCAGGAGCTTGCCGTAGGCCTTCTCCTGCCGGTCGGCCGCGTCGGCCGTCGACAGGCCCAGCGCCGCGAGCGCCTGGCTCGCGCCGGGCACCCGCTCGACCAGCGAGCGCACGAAGGCGTCGAAGGCGTTGCCAACGATCTGCAGCGACGTGATCGTCACCACGACCGTCTGCGGCAACGTGAGCAGGAAGGTGATGAAGGTCCGGATCGCGTCGGCCGCGAAGCGGATCGACGGCGAGAGCGTGATCAGGAAGGCGTCCTTCAGTTGATCCATCGAGCGGTGCACGATGTCGACCGAGCGGTCGAAGTCGAGCAAGGCCTTGTTGACCTGCTCAAGTCCCTCGGGGTTGGCGCGGCGCAGGAAGTCCTCCATCGCCGCACCGCCCTGGTTGAGCACCGGGATCAGGTCGGACCCCGATTTGCCGAGCACCTTCACGGCGAGCGCCGTCTTCTCGGGACCATCGGGCGCCACCGCGAAGACGTTGGCGAGTTCGGTCAGCGCGCCCTGGGTGTCACGCGAGGACACGCCCAGAGCCCTCAGCGTCTTGTCGTTGCTGGCGATCGCCTTGTCGAGGAACTTGAGCCCGGTCGCGAGCGACTCGGTCGAGACCCCCGCCTCGCCGGCGAAACGCGACAGCGCCTGGAACGCGCCCGCGGTCAGCCCGGTCTTCTGCGCCAGGTTCGAGAGCTGCTCCGCTTGGGCCGCCATGTCGATCAGGTTCTTCGTGCCGGTCACCACGGCCGCCGACAGCGCGCCCAGCGACGCCACCACGCCGAGAATGCCGACGCCGACGGCTCCCATCAGCGCAGACGTCTGCGATAGCTGCTGCAGGCTCCTGGTGGCCTGGACGGCCTTCGGCGGGATGAGCCCGAGCGAGTCGGCGAACTTCACCAGCTGGAGCTGCGGGGCCGCGCCTGACTTGACGCCCTGGCGCTCGAGCCCCTTCAGCTGACCAATAGCCTGCGCGATCGCCTGGTTGGCCTCGTTCCGGGCCCGGATGAGGATCTCGACCGACTCGGCTGCCACGCGCTCATCCTCCCTGGACGTTGCGCCGCACGAGCAGCTTTATGATCGCGTCGATACCGAGCTCGCCCGGCTTCCTCACATCAAGCGCGGCCTCGACGCCGCGGTACTTCCGCGCGGCCGCCAGGACCATGCGGTCAGCGTGGAGCGCCGCCGGGTCTCCCATTAGCAGCCGATGCGGTCGGCTCTCCGGGTGCATCCTCGAGATCTCGACCAGGTCGACGGCGAGCGCCCCGAGCTCCTCGCCCAGATCTCCCTTTGCCTCCAGGAAAGGTGGCCATGCCTTCGGCCACCTCCGTCATCTGGCGCGCAAGGTCGCCGTTGAGCTCCATCACGGCATTCAGGATCGCGACCTGGCCGGCGATCGGCACGGCCGCGAGATCGAACCCCTTCGGAAGCGCCTGCACGTAGAACTCCGACTCCGGCGATTCGGCGCGCCGGATCATGATCAGATCGACCAGCGACAGCCGGCGGACCGCGACCTCGCCGCCTTCGAACGGGACGAGCCTGCGCGTCTCCATCAGACGTTCCCGTCGCTGTTGCGGACGCGCGCGACGATGGCGCTGGCGTCGACCGTGTCGTAGTACGCGCGATGGGTAGTCGTCGCGAGGATGACGCCGTACTTGTTCACGGGGTTCGAGTACTTGCACCGCGCCTTGTTGCTGCGGAGCTCGAACTCACGCTTGCTGCCAGCCGCAGCCCCGAGGATCACGGTGGGATCCTGGAAGATGATCTTCGGCGCCGTGTCGGTGAACAGACGCGCGGCCTGGAACGCCTTCAGGTCCTGGTACTCCTCCTCGAGCGTCCACGTGACCTGCGTCCGCGAGTCGGGCAGCGGCAGATCGGTGTTCGCCGCGCCGAGATAGAAGCGCTCGGCGAGCGGGTTGTCGATCTTCACTTCCCAGCTCCGGACCCGCAGAGCACCGCCGGGATACGAGGCGGACGTGACGCCGTTGTTCAGCGTGATGACGTGCTTGCCGAGGACCGGCCAGATGAACGGGTAGCCGAGCGTGAACGTCAGGGTCACGGTGCCCGGCGTGGTGATGTTGAGCGGCGTGCCCGTCGCATCGACCACCGTCATCGAGGTCGCGCTGGTGATGCGGCCCACGAAGGATCCCGCGGTGATCCCGGTCCCGGTCACCGCCATGCCGATCTTGACGCCGGCGGTCAGGAAGTCGTTGCTCGTGGTGATGATGGCGCTGCTGCCGCTGAGCGTGCAGCTCGCCACCGTGAAGCTGATGGTCGGGTCGTACCCCGCCGGCGTCGCGCCCGTGTTCGGATCGAGGTCGGTCCCGAGGAACTCGGCCTCGGCGTGGCAGAGCGACTCGTCACCGACGCCGCCGCGGAGCGTGAGCGACTTCACCGCAGCGCCCAGCCCGCGGATGACCTTTGCCGTCGGCACGTTCGCCTTCGACATCTCGATCGTGTAGCTCGGCGAGGTCGCCCCTTCCTTGATCGTGTGGTCGCGGATGAAGGTCTCGCTGGCGACGAGAGCCGACGACGCCGACCAGAGCGCGCCCTCGAGCAGCTTGAGGATGATGCCCTCGTAGTTCAGCCGGACGGATACCGGCCCCGTGAACCGTACGCCGCCCTGATAGAAGGCGCGCGCGGTGCGGCCGGCGTAGAGGCTGGTGTCCTCGATGTCGTCGACGTCGATCTGCAGGTCTTCGGATTCGAGCTCCGACTTGCAGCGCGCGGCGATCGCCGTGCCGTAGGTCGTCTCCTTCTCGATCTGCCAAAAGGCATCCTTGCCGAGTCCCATGACTACGGATCTCCCTTGGCGGTCAGGAACTCAGCGAGAACGGCGACGGTCCCGACATAGACGCCCGCCTGCGCCATGTCGTCGCGTGCCTCGAAAACGTCTTCAAAGACGCCAGCGTTGGCGAGCGTCGGCCCCTGCAGCGTCCCCTCGCCGTTCTGAACGGCGCGCCGCACGTCACGCTCGAGCTTGGACACGAGATCCATCCCCGCGAGCGAGTCCGGGCAGGCAATCCAGACAATGAAGGTGGCCCGGTACATGCCGCCCGCCGCGCTGAAGCCCTCGAGCTTCGCCTCGGTGCGACCGTGCTGGACCCACAGCTGCCGCTCGGGCGTCTCGGGGATCGCGTCGCGCCGCGGCCGACCTGGGAGGACCTGCGGGGCGCCGGCGCCGGATTCCCATCCGCTGCCAGGCGTCACGCCGATCTTCAACAGCTCGGTGATGATCGCGTCGCGAATCGCCAGAGCCCGAGTCGCCATCTAGGTCCTCAAACCAGCGCGCAGCGCACGCGCGTGAGTGCGCCGTCTTCGATGCGGTGCTGATCGATCACTCGATACACCGTTCCCTCGACCGTGATCGCCACGCCCTCGGCCAAGCCGCTGAACGTTCCGGTCTTCACGACCACCGAGACCACGCGACCGACGAGGACTGCCCCATCCCCGCGGAGCAGCTCCTCGTCCTGGACGTCGCGGATGCCCCTCGCGGTCGTCGCGCCGACGGTGACGTCGACACCGAACGGTCCGGCCATCATTGCGAGGATGTCGGCCTCGCCGAAAAAGGTCTCAGCCATCTATCGACCCGACGGTGACGGAGACGCCGCCGGCGCCATCGATGAGCGCCTGCACATCTCCATCCTGGAAGAACGTCTCCGCCATGACCCGTCGAGTCCTTTCTTCGGGTTACCGGTACGCCTTGAAGGCGTTGCAGGTGACCTGCAGCGCGAACGTCGGCGACGTCCCGGCGATCGTTCCGATGTACCGGAGGAATCGCTTCGTCGCGCTGCGATCGACGACGATGTTCTGGTTGCTCGTCGACGCGCTGACCGTTGTGGCCGTCGCGCCGGCAACATCAGTCCAGCCGGTCGAACCGTCGGCGGATTCCTGCACCTTCCCGTCGAGCGTGGGCGTGGTGCCGCCCACCGTTCCGACCTGCTGAGTGAAGATCACGGACCCGGCCATGCCGTCGCAGTCGACGGCCGCGCCGGTCACCGTGGAGCTCACCGTGGCGGCGGCGGTGACGCCGCTCGCAAGCGGCGTGAGCAGTGCAGCTGCACGAGCGATTGACGGCATTGCTGATCTCCTTCCCTGGAGGGGACGCCTCCGTGATTACTTCTTCTTGTTGTGCGGCTTCGTCGACTTGTCGGGTGAGTCCTCGGCCTGCTCCTCTTCGTCGGCCGCTGCCAGCTCCGGTGCGGCGTCGACGGGAGGCTCGGGCTCGATGGCAGGAGGAGGCTCGGGCTCGGTGTAGAGCTCGGCGTATCCCATCTGCACCTTGCGCCGCGCCTCGTACTCGTCGACCTCGAGGATCGTCCCCGCGGGAACTCCCCCCATGCCCAGCACGTTGTGCGCGGTGAGAACTTTGATCTTCGGCATCGCCTCTTTCCTCCGGAGCTCGGGGGCGGGCTCATCACCCGCCCCCCACTCCTCAGTTATTGGCTTACGCCGTGGTTCCGCCGGTGGCGACGGCGAACGACTCGCCGTGACGGATGATCACGTCGGCACCCTGGAAGCTGGTGAGCTTCAGGAGGCCCTTGTCCGCCAGCGTGTACGGGTCGACGATGATCTCCTGCGCGCCGAACATGCCGACGATCATGTCGTCCCAGTTTCCGAAGATGAGCCCCTGGTCGGACCCGCCCACGACAGCGCCGGCAGTGCCGGTCATCGTCGCGGAGACCTGGTTCGAGCTGAACGCCGGGTAACCCGCAACCCGGCCACCAGGGCCACCGGTGTCGATGCGGCCCTGCCAGATGGCCTGACCCGCGGCCGCGGCCGAGAAGTCCAACGTCGCGAGCCACTTCGCAGCGAGGCCCGGCGTGGTCAGCCAGCCCGGCGTCCCGTCGAGCGCGTTCTTCGCGGCGACGAGGCCGATCATGGCCGTCAGCTCGGTGTAGTCGATGGCGCCGCCCATCGCCTTCTGCTGGACGTCCTGCCACACGTAGACGCCCTTGGGCTCGGCGCCGGCGCCGCCCGCCTGGCCGTGGATGGCCGCGCGGTCGATCGCGATCGCGTGGATCTTCGCGATGTCGTTGCGGACCATGCCCTCGATGTCGACCGAGGCCTGGATGAGCAGCTGCCGCGAGATGCTGGTCGTCGCCTGCAGCCAGCGCGGCGTCAGCGTCACGAGCCCCAGCGCCAGATCCGAAGCCGCGACGGCCGAGCCCGGATTCTCACCGACCCACGTGGCGGTCATCGCGCCCGTCTGCTTCGGGAACGCGATCGGCGACGTCAGGCCGGTCAGGAGACGCGCACCGAGTCGCACGACGGCGGTCTGGTTGCGCAGCAGCTCGATCACCTCGCCCGGGCGATCGAAGACCGTCTCGACGCCCTTCGTGGCGACCACCGAGTTGAGCGCGTACCGCGCCATCCGCTCCTCGTCAGTGCGCAGGTCGAGCGGCAGCATGACGCCGTTGCCGCTCTGAACCTTGGCGTACATGCCGAGGTTCTTCTGCTGGTGACGCAGTTCCGAATCGAGGTCGCGCTCGATCCCGGTCAGCTTGCCGTTGTCGGCGGCCTCGAGGATCGCCTTCACGTAGCTGTACTGGTGGCGGTCCTTGCCCGGCACGTTCTTCAGCAGATCCGTCTGATCGCCGTTGCCGCGAACGGGCGGCGCACCGGGCGTCAGACGCTGCAGGATGTCGGCCGCGACCGCTTCCACGGTCAGGCCGCGCTGCATGTACTCATGAGCGCGAGCCGAGACGCCGTAGCGCTGGCACAACGCCGAGATCTCGGAGTTGCGGTAGTTCGCCATCTCGACTTCGGAAAGCGCCTGGCGCTGGTCGTCGTCGGCGACTTCGATGACCCCGCCCGAATCCGTGCGGACGTGCTTCATGGTCTTCTTCCCTCCATGGATCGTTACGGGTGGGTCGTCCTCGACCACCTCGACGTGCAGCTGTGCCTGCTCACCCTGGGCGTACCCAGTGAACGCCGCGTTCGGGTTGTTCCCGATCGCGACGGACGAGGCCTCCATCGGTTCCCACGACAACACTCGCCAGAGGTCGCCCTTCTTGGCGTTCTCCTCGACGAGCTTCACGCGCTTCTGCGACATGCCGACGCTGATGTTTGGACGGATGCCTTCGTCCACCATCTGCCGCACGCTCTGCGCGCGGTCGTGGCTCGCCCAGCGCACGTCGGCATAGAGCGCGCGCCCTTCGAGGCGAGGGTTCTCGAGCACGCCGATCTGATCCTTCGGGTCGTGCTCGTACAGGAACGCCGCGCGGCCGCTCGACAGGCGGTCGAGCTGGACGGAGCTCGGCGAATGGTCGATGACCTCTCGGAACGTCATTCCGAAGAACGAGCGCTCGAGCTCCGTCTCATCGGAAACCTTGATCTCGTAGCGCGCCTCCTCGGTGTCTTCCTTGGGAGCGACGCGCTGAATGCTGCAGGCGACGAAGCCGTAGCCTTTGCCGGGATATTTCTTCATGACGATCGCCTCCCTGGCGAGATGACGGCCGCAATCCGGCCGCCGTATCCATTGGTCCCGGGCTCCGGCGTCGGCTTCTTGCCGTCGTCGTCCCCTTCGTTCGTTTGGGTTGTTGCCGTCTTCTCGCCGGTGACGTCGATGCCGAGGCGGTCCGCGAGCACCTGCTCGCGCTGGAGGTCTTCGAAGATGTCCTCGAGGTCGAGCCCCTGCTCGGCGAGGACCTTGGTGCGCGACGAGAGCCCGCTCTTGATCGACGCGATGCCGGCCTGGGCTTCCTTGAGGGGCTCGATCGACGGCCAGCCGCGCGGCGACCACTTCACGTTCATGAACTTCTCGGGCAGGCGTGAATCGAGGCTGACCGCGCCGACCAGCAGCGCCATCGCCATGAACTCGCGATAGACCGGGGACTCGAATGAGCCAACCCACCAGTGCTGGAGTGAGCGATAGCCGTCGCGCTCGATCGAAAGCCCGGCCTTGAAAGACGAGTAGTTGATGTCCTCGAGGGAGCCGCTCAGCGAGTTGTAGGCGACGAGCAGCCCGCTCGCGATCCGCCGCTTCGCCTCCTTCACAAACTCGGCGTAGTTCGTGTGGGGATACGCAGGGCTCGCCACCTCGGGCTTGTATCCGGGCGGTGCGAAGTCCATCTGCCCGGGCTCAACGTTCATCGGGATCTTGTTCTGTTCGTCGCCGGTCGGCGGCGCGGCGGTCTCGTCCGTCTGGACGAACCACATGGTCTGCATCGCACCGAGGCGCGCCGCCACCAGCGCGGCTTCTTCGTAGCCGTCGAGCATCTTCATGTCGGCCATGACGGCGGCCATCCAGGGCACGCCGCGGCTCTGCCCGACGCGCTCGGGATCGTAGAGGTGGATCACCTCGTCGGCGGGGACGCGGATCTTGCGCCGGCTGCCGGTGGCCATCATTGAAGCCGGCGGCTCGCTCCAGAAGTGATAGGCGACCGGCTGGCCTTTGCCGTCGAGCTCGATCCCCATCCGGATCTCGTTCCGGTCGGGCGCCGGGGAGACGTTGAACTCCTCGTCGAGCATGTCCGCGTCGATTGGCTCGAGGGCGAACCCGAAACGGTTGCCGGTGTATCCGCGCCACAGCCGAACGAAGACCTCGCCGTCACGGGCCACCGACTTCAGCAGCTGGTGCTCGAGGCGCACGCGCGAGAGCCGGCCGTCCAGCGTCGGGCGCTCAGACCACTCAGCCCAGGCCGCCTCGATTCGCTGGTTGAACAGATCGTTCACGCGGTCGTCGTTGTTCTTCACCTGCGCCTGGAGCGTGATACCGCACGGCCCGATCACGTTGTCCGCCACCAGGGCGAGATAGCGGCGGGCCATCGGGTTGTTCCGCGACAGCTCGCGCGAGCGGTCGCGCAGGCGCCTGATCGACCAGCGGAGTTCCTCGTCCGCCGGCAGCGCCGTCGCGACCCAGTCCTGGAAGAGCCGATTCGACTGCGCGCCGTCCCAGATCCCATATCTCCGCGGGGCGCGCCCCCTCAGGGCCTGCCACGCGGCTCGGATGCGCTGGCGGATCTTCATGATGCGGGCATGAACGTCGGGAGGACGGTGGGACCGAAGGCGCCGCCCCGCTTCTCAGAGGCGACGCGCGCCTCGAGCGAGGCCCGAATCGCATAGAGGTCCTTGAGGCTGTAGAACGTCGCCGCACGTCCGAGGATCTGGTACGACTCGATCCCGTTCCCAGCGAGCCGCGCAGTGATCGCCGCATTGACAGCGATCAGGTCCTTCTCGGCCTGGCTCTGGTAGGCCCCGGCAGTCGCGGGGTCAGGGTCGACTGTGACGTCGCCTTCCTCCGCGTCCTTGACCACGCCGCCCTTCGTGAGGCGAGCGACCCAGTGGAGCCCGACGCCGTCGGCCGGCGCCCCGGTTCCCATCTGCGAGGTCTTGGCGGTCGAAATCGCGACGTCGAAGGACTTCGCATTCGCGACGACCTCCCCGCTCTCGATCACGACGGAGTTCGCTGCAGGCCCGTTGAAGTAGAGCTGCAGGGCCCAGCCGGCGTCTGCTGGGTAGTCCGACCAGCCAAGCGTCAGCTCGAGGGACGTGCCGGCGTTGATGTGATCTGGGATGGCGGTGAGCCGTTCAGCCATGAACCGCAATCTAGAGACGCGATCCGGCGCCCGACCATTACGGTATTACCGTGCTGGCCCCCAGGCGCCGACGAGGATGACCATCCGGCCTCCGATGGTTGTCGTCTGCTGCTTCGTCGAGCTCGGGAACGAGGATGAGCTGGACCCGGAACGCGGGCGCCGCTCATACCAGCGACGACGGGCAGCCAACCGGGGAGGCACGCATGGATGCGAAGCGCTCCGTCGTTCTGATCTTGGCCCTGGTATGTGCGCTCCTCGGAGCGGCACATCCGGCGGCCGCGGTAACGGTGACGTCGACGTCGGCCACGTTACGGTGGACCACGGTCGGCGATGACTCGTTGACCGGCCAGGCCTCGAGCTATGACATCCGCTACTCGACGTCCGCTATCACCGCGGCGAACTTCTCGGGCGCGACGCGCTGGCTCGGCCCGCCGGTCAAGATCCCGCTGGCACCCGGCACGATCGATTCTCTGACGATCACCGGGCTCACGCCTTCGACCACCTACTGGTTTGCGATCAAGACCCTCGACGAGGTTCCGAACATTTCGGGGATCTCGAACGTCCTGCAGGTGACGACGCTCCCCCCTCCCGACGTCATCCGCCCCGCCCCCATCACGGACCTCGCTTCGCCTTGAGGGACCTCCAGGGCAGGGCGGCTGACACGACTCGCGCGGGTGTCTTCTTCACGGAAGGATGGCGCGTGGTGATCCTTCCGGATGGCCGAAAGATCTGGATCCCCACCTGGAGGTAACGGAGATGCGCCGTTATGCGTTGCTGATCGTCGTTCTCGTGATGGCCGCCAGCTGCGGCACCGACAGGCCCACGCGCCCCGGCTGCACGCAGAAGGAGGTCGTCCACTACGGGTCGTTGAAGTCGGTGATCAACGTCCCGATCCCGTGTCCATCTCCGTCGCCGGCGCCGAGCCCGTCACCTTCGCCGGATCCGTGCGACAGGCCGAGGCGACACTGAAGTGACGAGCCGGGAGCAGGTCGCCCTGCCCCCGGCTGCCGGGGTTCGCGAGTTCGGACGACCGCGCCGATGATGCCGCTGAAGTCCTCTCCTCCTGAGACGCCTGAACTACCCCGGCCCCATCGCTAGATCGCGTCGGATCAGAGCCTCGACATCGACCGCAGTCGCTTCGAGAAGAGCGCGATCGCGCGCCATCGGCCCGGGCCCGAAGCCGTAGAGCCTGACCGCCCAGAACATCTGGTTCGCGTCCCGCCAGCCGCAGTCCTTCGCGATCCGATCCAGCAGCGCTTGCGTCACGACTCCCCGCCGCCGGCGACGAGTAGCGCTGCGTTCTCGGCCACCAGAGCCCAGGTCAGCGCGTTAGTGTTCAGGATCCACACCGAGCCGTCGGAGCAAAGCAGCACGCCGCCGAGCCCCACTTCGGCACCCACCTTGTCGGGGGGCACGTCGGTCTCGATGACCTTGGTCTCGCCGCCGATCATGGAGACTTGGACGATTCGCACGCGCACGCCGTCGTCCGACAGCGTCCCGATCTCGACTGCGGTTCCGTTCAGAACTCCGAGAGCGCTCATGATGCCGTCTCCTCCCGCACGCCTTCGTCTTCCTCATCCGACGCGCGTGCGAAGGATACGACGACGACGTTCTGCGGGCCCTTGAGCACCTCGTACCCGGCCGGGGCGTAGGTTCCCGCATCGCCCCAGAAAGGTTCGGTCCGCGTTTTGCCTTTGAAGAGCGTTAGATCCTCCCGCCATAGACCCGGATCCGAATAGCCGCCGTCGTACTCGGCCAGGATGACGGCGTCCGGCTCGAACGCCTGCAGCTTCTCGATGAACTCGCGGACGGTCATTGGTCTTCGTCCGCAAGGCGCTCCACAAGCCCGCAGTTGTCGCACTTAGCCTCGTAGTGGTAATTGCCGTCGTCGTCTTCTTCGATGAGAGCCCGGTGCAGTAGGCCGCCGCACGTGTGCGCCTTCGGGTAGCCTCTCACGGGATCGCATGCGACGCAGTCCCTCTGGCCGACTTCATGACCGCCATCCGCCCAATCCATCTCCTGAACATCGGATGGCCGGAGCGCCTCGTTGCGAATCCGTATGCGCCCCATGATCCATTCCCCGTACTCAGGCACGTACAACGGCAGACGCGACGCGGCCTGTCCGTAGAGAAGGATCTTTGAAGCGATCGGCAGTTCGTTGAACTCATCGATGGTGGTGCCTGGATGGGTCCTCTCGTGCTCTTTGAAGGCGCCTCTCAGAGCGTCCTGGACATGGCTGTCCTGTATGGCGTCGTCGAGCCCATTCTTCTCGGCCCAATTCATCAGAGCCCCTCCCTCACCTGGAACTGGTGCCGCCGGCCGTCACGATACGCCCGCTCGACTGTCAGACGCGAGCGCTTGTAGAGCTCGGCCATCCGGTCGAGCAGCTCCTCGGACGCAGGCACGGCTCCGCGCTCGATGTTGCTGAGGCTCGTTGCGTGGATCCCGAGCTGCTCAGCAGCCGCGCCCTGCTTGAATCCAGCCTCGATCCGCAGCAGGCCGAGCGCGGTCGCCTTCTTCTTCATCGCGTATGGCTTCTCACTGCGCGGCAAGCTCGGCCTCCGCGTCGTCGTCCTCGAGCTCTTCGATCAGCTGCCAGGCCGCCTTGCCCGCCTCCTCGAGCGTGGCGAACCGATCCTCGGTTGCCAGATCGTCGGTGCACGACCAGTAGAGCCGCCAGGGCTTCGCGTTCGGGCCCTCGAATCGGATCTCCACCTTTCTCGCATTCACGGTTATCCCCCCTTTCGCTTCCAGCCGTACACGCGCCTTTCGGCGCTGCCCAGCGGCGGGACCTCCCGAGCTCCCGCCACGCTGATGAGGGCCTCGACGGCTTGCTTTGCATCGTTGAAAGTGTTCCCCAACCCAACAGACTCCATGTCGCCCCCCTCGAGCACGAACGACCCGTCCGCCTCTCGCATCACCAGGGCCCGCGGGAGGATCGACTGGATCCTCCGCGACAGGAATCCCTCGACCGAACGGCGAGGCGCGCTCATCGCGCGCCCCGCTCTCGGATCGACACCACCTTGCGACCGGCGACAACCAGGCTGTCGAGAACTTCGATTCCCAGAATCTCGCCAGCCTTCACCAGCCGTTCCGTCATGTCGTAGTCGGCGTCGCTCGGCTCAGGATCGCCGCTCGGGTGATTGTGAGCGACGATGATGCGCGCCGCATTCGCGAGAATCGCCGCCTTGAACACCTCGCGCGGGTGCATCATCGCCGCGTCTAGCATTCCGATCGACGCAAGTTCCGCCGAACGGACGCGGGACCGAGTGTCGAGATGGATCACGGCAACGCCTTCGCGATCGGTCGGAAGCACTGCGAGGGCGATCGCCGCAGCATCGGAAGGACTGGTGATCTGCGGAGCCCCTTCGAGCGTGACTTCCATTTCGACGGCGACCAGTCGAACGCGGACGAGGCGAGGGGCTTTGAGAGCGGTCATTGCTGGATTCCTTTCGTTCGATCGGCACCCCGCCGATCCATGGTCCGCCGGACTCAGCGCCTGCGGTCGCTGTTTGAACAATTGAGATACTACCCCTCGCGCGTGGCGAAAGTCAATAGCGGATTCTCACCGGTTCCAACCGGTTACCCAGTTCCTCCGCCGCGGCCGCTGCAACGCCGGCGGGATGCGGATCCCCGAATCGGGCTCCGGCGGGGGCGCACCGACGAGCGGCTTCGCCAGTTCGGCCGCGCGTGCCCACAGCCAGATCGGACAGCGACCGCGGCCGAGGATGTACAGAGCTGCCATCGCGTATACCGCCTTGTCGAGCTCGTGGTTGTCGTCGCGGATCGGATCCCACGTCTCGACCGAGCCCTTGCCCTTGACGAACTTCCACACGGGGCGCTCCGCCGTCAGCTCCAGGAAGAACTCGTCGTTCCGCTCCAGCCAGCGAGGAAAGTGGACGTGGCCAGGGCCGATCTCTTGAATGGCGAGTCGCGAGTAGAGCGTGCGCTTCCCGGTCCCCGTGCACAGCGTGTAGAGCGGGATGTGGTAGCCCTTCTGCCGCGTTGGCTGGCCGACCAGGGGCCCGACGTATTCGCCACCGCCCTTGACGGGATAGACGCGCCGGCCAGCCGCGAGCCGCGCGCTGCAGAACTTGTACACCTGGTCGGTCGCGAAGCCTGAATCAACGGCGACGCACTGGATCTTCATCGGCTGACCGCTCTCGTGGATGAACGTGTCGGTCAGGATACGATCGAGGGCCATCCACGGCTCCGGCTTCGTGGGATCGCCCGGCTCTTCTGCGGTCGCGATCAGCCAGGACTCCTCGCCCTCACCGAATCCCCAGACCGACCAGTCGACGCGATTGGCCTGCACGTCGATGCCGGCGACGAGCACTCCGACACCGTTCGGAATGCGCTGCTCAGAGTCTGGCTCCGGCCCCTCGGGGTAGTCCTCGACCCGCGCCTGGAGAGCTTTCCAACCGACCATCCCGACGCGCTCTTCCCAGGTCTCTCCGAGCACGGTGTTGACCCAGACCTTCAGCTTGATCGGGTCGTTCTTCACTCTCAGAAAGTCGGAGACGATCTCGGACCATTCCTGGCCGATGAGCGTGTAGAGCGCCGAGATCTGGTAGCCCGCGACCAGCCCGTTCGCCTTCTCCGGAACCGTCGCGCGCCACTCGCCGCGCTGGACCATCCAGGCCTTCTTGCTCGACGGGACGCTCGCCTTGCAGCCTGAGCAGACCATGTGGGCGGTCTCGGGATGGTGTGTCTCGGTGGCCCCGCGGGCGTCCGGGTTGTCGATCGGCGTCCGCTTCCAGCTGATGAAATGATGCCCGGCGTCCTCCTGTGCGCAGTAGTCGCCGAAACCGGTGAAGGTCAGGAAGTCCATGTGCCCGCACTCGGGACAGGGGATGTAGTAGCGGCGTTGGTCGCTCGCTCTGACCATGTCCTCGATGCGGGAGTGGTTGCGGTCACCCGGAGTCGACGGACAGAAACACTTGCGCCGGCTGCGATACGTCACCGTGCGCATCATGGCGAGCTCGATGGGATCGCCCTCGCCGCCAACATCTCCTGGGTAAGCCTCGCATTCGTCCGGGAACAGGTAGCGCACCGACATCATGCGCATGCTTGCCGGCGAGTTCGCGGTGGCCATCATCAAGATCCCGCCTGGCCATTCCTTAGTGAAAATCGTGTTCCCCGAGTCGCGCTCGCGTGAGGGGCCAATCAGCTCGGCAAGTGCCGGCGTCGCCGCGATCGCCGGCGCCAGCTTCTGCTTCGAGACCTTCTTCAGCATCTCCAGCGTCGGCTGTAGCACCAGCATCGGCCCGGGCGCGTGGTGGATCACGTAGCCGACCCAGTTGATGCCGGCCTCGGTGAAGCCGAGCTGCGCGGCCTTCATCACGCACACGATCTGCGTCGGATCGTTGACGCTCAGCTTGTCCATGATCTCGCGCAGGTAGGGCGTTCTCGAGGTGCGCCATCGTCCTTGCTCGGCGCTCGCGACTGACGATAACCAGCGGTGCTGGTCGGCCCACTGGGAGACCGTTAGCTCGGGCTCGGGCTCCCATGACTGGAAGAACGCTTCCTCTAGGTCGCCGGTGTCAGTCTCCCGCGGCGATCTCAGCGCAAGCGACACGGATCTCCTCTCTCAGAATCCGGTGCACCTCGATCGGGTCGTCGATCGCGGCAAGCTCGCCCGCTAGGCGATCTGGGAGCGATTCAATCCGCTGCCGCGTGCGCCGGGCGAGATCGGACCAGCGGCGCTTTACCACTTCGCGCTCCACCAGTTCGCCGACGGCTTTCCTGTACTCCAGCTCCGCCGTCTTCGCGCGCCATTCCTCATGCGAGGCTTTGTACGTGGCCAGCGTGGCCGTAGCTGCAAGCGGAGCCTCGCGCAGCCGACCATTGTGGCGCTTCTCATGCTGGGTTTTGGCTTCCCACTCTTCGCGCGCGGTCGTCCAGTTGACCCGTCCGCGGTCGTCCTTCGACAGACGCCCGCTCTGGATCATCACCCCCACGGCCGCGCGCGTCACGTCCATCCGCCGAGCGCATTCGGCCTGAGAGATCCACTCCGGCTTCAGGCTCATTGGTCACGCCGACGGCCCAGGCTCGAGACCATCCAGCCCTGCGGCGCTTTCCACCGCTCTGGCCTCCAGGCGACCAAGACTCCGATCAGGAACCCGATCACGATGAGGATGAGGTCTCGCATCAGCTCCCCTTTCTCAACAAACCCCAGCCGCGGTGGCTGTCGAAGCAGATCCCGCCGAGCGAGCGCACCAGGCCCTCGAGCGGCTCGTAGTCGGAGTGATAGGAGATCCGCGTGTCGTGGATGAGCACGACCGCGCCGCGCTTCACGAGCTCGAGCTCCCCCGCGCGGCACGGGTAGTCGCTGTCACAGAACACGAAGTCCGCCTCGCGAAGTTCCGCCAGGTCAGCGCCGCGACAACAGCGGAGCTCGACCGGGAGCGACCGCACCCGTCCGCGCGCCGCCTCGAGCATCGCCTCGTTCGTGTCGCACGAGACCACGCGCCCGAACCCGTTCCGCTTCACCGCGAGCCCAAGCTGCTGCGTCGCGTAGCCGCGGTAGGTGCCGGTCTCGACCACGAGCTCGGGCTTCAACATGCACACCAGCGAGAACAGGAGCCGCTGGAGCTCGACCTCGCTGCCGGCGTCGTCGACGACGGTCCAGCCGTGCTCGTTGTGCATTTTCAAATCCTCGCCTTGCGATGCCGTGCGTTGACTGGCCGAGACTCGACATGTCCTGCCTCTCCAGGTCTTGCCAAACCACGCCGCGCCGTGCTCGAACGCGCCCAGATTGGACTCGCCATGTTTATTTCGGGACCCTCTCCAACAGCGCCTTGAGGTTTGGAAGTTTTCCGCCTTCAAGCTGCTTTCTCGTCTGCGCGCGCGAGAACATCTCCATCCCGCCGAGTTGCGCGGCGGTCAGGAGCGCGTCAGATCGCTTGTCTGGAGCGAGATCGTCCATCGGCGGCATCGTCGCCATGCCCTTCTTCACCCAGCGACGGCCGCGAGCACCAGACCCCTTCGCGCTCTCAAGCCGCTCGTCGGCCGACAGGCACTTGATCGAGCCCTCTCCCTTCACTCGCTCCCATGCGACCCCGTGCGTGCGCAGGAGGTACTTGCAAGCGCTGAGCACGTAGCGGCGCCCGTCGCCTCCGTTCGAGCAATCGCGCTCGATCACTCGACTGAGATGCTCGTCCGTCAGCACGTCGCCCGGCTTGCCGTCCTTCAGCGCGCTGATGAGTTGCGCCGTCTCGCGCGCGAACCCAGGGACTGCCGGCCATCGCTTGGTCTCGTGGTGTTCCATACCACCCTCCCCTTTTCGGTGCTGCCCTTGCCTTGCCGCGCGTCGCGTCACCGAGCCACGCCAAGCGGTGCCAAGCTATGACCAGACGCGCCCTGCCGAGACTTGCCTGGCCGCGCCGTGATGAGCTCAGCCGAGACACGCCCCGCCCTACCGTGCCTTACTTCCCGTTCTTCACCACCTCGAAGTTCTGCGCCTCGAAGCGCCCATAGAACCCGTTGTTCCGCGGACGGAATCTGCCCATGCCGATGAACTTGCCAGCGTGCACCAGGTACTCCTTCACCTTGTCCGGCTTGTCGACCAGGACGATATCGAGCACGTAGATCGTCGCGTGCGTCTGCCACGTCGGCAGCGTTGGGAAGTTCTTCCACACGCGCTTGCCGCCACCTCGGCGTCCGTCGGACGGCACGTAGAGACGCTCGCAGGGGATCTTGTCCGCCGGGACGCCGAGCGACAGCGGGTCGATCACCATGACGCCCGCCTCGAAGTGCTTCGTGTACGTCGCCTTTCCCTTCCCAGGAACGCTCTCAGAAAGAAACCGCGCGACGTCGCTCAGACAGTTCTTCAGCGCCTGCGGCGGAATGAACGCAACGCCGTCCGCGTCAGCGTGCGCACGCTCGCGCCAGGTGCGCTCTTCGTATGCATCGCCGGTCTCGCCCGTGTTCTTCGGGCTCTTGATCGGGGCGGAGAAGCTGAACGGTGCGACGCCAACCAGATCGACCTCAATCTTCAGCACTGACTACCTCCCTCGGTTGAGAATCCCTCGCCTCGGCTCGCCTAACCTGATCGCGCGCCGCCAGACCTGGTCTTGCCTGGCCCGGACAAGCCTTGCCGTGCCCGAACTGGCGCTGTCGCGACACGCCAAGCCCGGACCTGCCTGGTCCTGGTCATGCTGACCAATGCCCACTGACAACCTGCGAATAGCCGCAGCCCAAATGGTTGTGTCGACATCGCCGAAGAAACCCGATCCGGCCCTGCTTGCGAACGTGGTCGGAGAGGATTCCGTCGTACGTCGCCGCGCCGCCATCGTCGCCGGCGGGCAGCGTGCGGAGCGCGCCCTTGCGAACGAAGTAGGGCGTGCCGAGATTCACGACCTCGAACACGTCGGGGTCGTGGGTGCCAGTATTGTTCGCCGGCACCTCGCCGTTGATCGACCACGAGCTCAGCATCGAGAACTCCGGATGCGCCTCGAGCGCCGAGACACCGTCCTCGAGCCACGTCCGCCCGATCGGCAGATGGTCGTCGTCGATCACGACGTAGATCGGCGACTCCGCCTGGTCCTCGGCGTACTGCTTCGAGGTGACCCAGAAGTTCTCGCCGCGGAGGACGACGGCCGAGCGCGCGATCGCCCAGGTCTCGCTGCCCAGGTCACCGATCGAGAGTCCGAGACGGTGGCTCGGATAGGCGTAGATGATCCGCACGTTCGCGCTCGGGATCATCGCCAGCCGCTCGACCACCGCCCACGCCATCGCCAGACGCATCCGGCTCGACGCCCACACCTTCACGAAGACGTCGGTCATACGACCCGCCCGCAGTCGGTGCATGTTCTCGCGTTGCCGCTGGTGGGTGACGGCTTCCAGTCCCAGCACTTGGCGCAACCGCTCAACTTGACCGTGAAAGACCCACCGACCTCGCCAGTGTCTTTGATCACGAGGATGTCGTCGGGTCCGTCGAGGTGCCCCTGGAAGTCGGTGACGATGACCCGCCGCGCGCAGGCGTGCATGTCGGCGACCGAGAAGTCCTCGATCACGCGATGCCATGCTTCCTCGCGCGACTTGGCCTGCACCTTCGCGAAGATCGCCACCTCGAACATCTTCACGCCGCCACCTCCCGCAGCAGCTTGAGATACCGGTTCATCCGCGCTATCCCCTCGGCCTCGACCTTGTCGGTCTCGTCGGCCGTCAGCTGGCGCCCGAGCTTCGCGCGCAGGATCCCCGCCTCGAATCCCCAGCGGCTCTCGTTCGACCACAGGATCACGTCGTCCGGCTGGTAGCGCATGACCCGCTCCCACCACGGCACCAGGATCTCGTCGGGCAGCACGACCGACTCGTTATCGGGGATGCCACCGAACAGCCGGAACGAGACGATCGGCGCGAACCGCTTCTGGTAACGCCGCGCGATCGTCGTCGACACCGTCAGCACGTGGTCCAAGTACTCGAGCGCCGAACCCGCACCGATCGAGGGCTCTTCCTTCAGGCAGTAGCAGCACGGCATCATCACGTCCTGCGAGCGGAACACGTCGCCGATCCGCAGGTTCCTCACCCAGTCCTGGTCGTAGCTCGCCGGCGCGTACCAGAACCGTCCCGGCATCCCGTACCAGCCGACCCGCGTGCGCATGGCGAGCGCGCGCTCGACTCGGTTCATCTGCTTGCGGAACGCGGTGACGCGGGTATTGCGCACCGTCTCGTCATCGCTCCAGAGCTCGTCGGCCCGCGGACCTTCCTGGTCGAGCATCACCAGCCCCTCGTGATAACTCGAGACACCGTCGGTGAGCCACACCGCCCAGGCCGCGTCGACCGTGTCGGGCCAGACTTTCTCGGGCTCCCACAGGTTCGGCGCGCGCCTCGAGCGCCCGATGCACGGGCACCAGCCGATGTCCTGCTCGGTGATTCCGAACGGCAGCCCGAGGCCGTGGAACACTGCGCCGGCCTCGCCGGTCCCATGCGAGAGATGAATCCGCGGCCGCGTCATGCCGCCACCGCCTGGCGGACCCGCTCGACGTCGGCGGCCTTCACGTGCGCGACACCGCTCACCATGAGCGGATCGATCTTCTGCTCACGAAGCGCGGTCCAGAGCCGCTTGATGTTGACCTTCAGCTCGACCGCGAGCTGCGTCACCGGGACGGGATCGTCGGCCGACGGCTTGTGGATCCGCGTCACGCTCATCGACTTCACCTGCACCGTGGCCGAGGTGGGCGCCGGAGGATCGGGCGGCTCGTAGGCCTTCGGGCACTTCCGCGCGATGTGCCCAGGCTTGCCGCAGTTCGAGCACTTCCGCTGCTTCGGCTGTGCGGCGACGTCGTCGGCCGACTTCGGGCGTCGAGGACGCGGGGCGCTCATGACCTCGTCGAGCGCCTCAGCGACCGCCTTGTCCTTCACCATCTGCCGCAGCGCCGACGCCTGCTTCGCGTACTTCGCCGCCGCCGCCTTGTGGTGCTCGAGCTGCTCGACCGCGTGATCGAGCGCCTCCTGCAGTCGTCCCATGACGATCACCTCCCTGCGATCGAGGTCTGATTCAGTGACCGGAAGCACGAGATCGCGAAGTGACCGGTCTCACCGCACCGCGCGCATCGCGCCACCTTCATCGGTTCCTGCTCTCTCGCGAACGTCCCGCGCTTGGTCGCCCACCGAGACGCGCGGCCGCGGATCCGCCCCACCTCGAGCGCCGTCATCGAGGCCTCGCCGGCGGCCACCAGGTCCAATCGCCCCACGCCCGGTGGAAGAACGCGCACTCTGGCCGGCCCCGTGTAGGGCCCGTTCCCGCCCCGGTGCTCCACCTTGATCGACTCGTCGACGAGCGCCGGCGCTGCCCGACACTCGCCCTCGGTGTGGAGGCCGCCGCACCAACCGCAGTGCTCCCGCCACCTCCCGCGAGGCCTGCCCTTGACCCCCTTTGGCCTGCGCGGTCCCTGGCCTTCCCCTGCCGCTTCCTGCCACTCGGGGTCGATCGCCCTGGCGTCCACCTGGTCACTCCCTCCCTGTTCTCTCGGGGGCCGCCGCACCCGACTCCTGCGGGACTGCCTTCCGGATCGGGTTCACGCTGACCCTCTCCGGCCCCGCGGTGGACGACCCTCGATGCTGTTCGGTCAAGTCACCCTGCAAAGCTGTCGCTGGCGAAAATCGACCGCCGCCGGCACCCGTGTTGTTTATCTCTGGGGAGGACCCGCGATCGCTTCCGATCACAGATCACCTCCAGGACGGATGAACAGGTCGTTGGCCACCGTGGCAGCGAGCTGCTCGACGTCGTCGATGCGTTCGTTCTCCTCGGGTGGGACGTAGCGACGCAGCTCAGCACGCAGCGCTGTGACGCCGGCCTGGATGCACTCGTCGGGGTCTCGCCCATCCCGCTCGACCTTCAGCGCACAGCTGTTGGCGTACAGGCTGGCCAGGTCCTGGGCGAAGCGGGTTGCTCCGTCGTGCCAGCGGCGTAGGCCTGGCACCTGCCCATCGCTTTGAACCTTCGAGCCCAGGAACGTCGCCCAGAAGCGTCGACGGATCTCGGCGCGATCGCTCACTTGAGGATTCCCTCTCTGCGCCATCGAGCCTCCATCTGCTCAGGTGTTTCGCCCGCATCCGTTCCAGACGTCTGCACTCGTCGGTCGGTGTCCTCTCGCTCGGCCTGCGCTATCCAGGAGCGCAGTGCTTGAACCGGGTTCCGCACCCGGGGAGAGGTGAGCACCTTGGCGGCGATGGCATGGACGTCGCGCTGGGTGAACTCCTCCTGGAGCTGCTCAAGGAGTTCGCGAGGGAAGGTCTGCGGGGTGTGCTTCGGGGCGTCAGCCGAGCCAGCAGCAGCAGCGGGGTTCTCAGGCGCTATAGAATTCGCGCGCGCGCACGCGGCTGCTGGCTTTTCTTCTTCTTCACCTTCTACTTCACCTTCTACTTCGGTGCGAACGTCGTACGTACCTTGTACGAACGGACCGGGGAAGTCGCTGGCTTTCCTCATATTTCCAGCGAGGCGCTGATGCTTCTTCCATGCAGACAGCTCAATGACCTGTCCGGAATCGGACACATACCACCTGATCAAGCCCTGTTTCTGCATCTCGAACAGGTACGTACTTACATCCTCCGTACGTACGCCCGGCTCCAGCGGAATGACGTTCAGCCGGACCATCTCCGGGTCGCCATCCATCCGCCCGAGGTTGTCGGCGTGGGCGATCATCCAGGTGTAGAGCAGGCGGGCGGTCGGACACGACAAGGCGGCCACCTTCCGGTCTTTACTGATCCGCCAGGCGAGCATCCGTCCTCGAGCGCGCATCCTTGCGTGGGCCTTTCCTGGGCTGCCTAGTGCGCCTTGGCGCTGGTCTGGTCGCGCTCGCGGCGGGCCCTAGCGCGGCCGTTGAGGTCGAGCTGCTCCTGCGACGGCGCGAGACTCCCGGTGACGATGCGGCCGAGGTCGTACTCGTGGTTCTCGACCTCTTCGTCGGTCATGGCGAACGTGTACTTGCCGGACGGCAGGCCATCGCGGCCGTCGATCCGGAGCGTGGCGAAATGCACCTCCTTCGCCTCCGCGTCCTTGCCTTTTCCGAAGTCCTTGACCTCTCGAGCGATCACCCTTCCTGCCATCTTCACGAGGCGTTCTCCTTTCAATCGATAGCGACGATCTGTTTCACCGGTAGAGCCCGCCGCTCTTCGTGGCGATGCTCGCGTTCGCGGTCATGCGTGCCTCACGGAGCAGACGCATGGCAGCGGTGCGATCGGGTGAGGGCGGGCACTCGTTGTGGATCACGAGCGCGGCCGCCTTCGTGGCTTCGTTGATCCGCTTGTACCTCTCGGCCTGCTCAGGCGTCGGCGGGTGATAGGTGAACAGGTCGTCGATGATCTCTTCGGCTGTCGATTCCTGCTTGGCATCGCCCAGACTGTCGGGATGCATGGGGATCTCCTAGAGCAGCGCGGCCTGGGTCTGAGCGACGGGGCGCACGGCCGTTGTGCGCTCGTCGGTGAGTGCGTGGATCTCGATGTCGATCTGCGGGGCGGGCCCGTACTGCTTCGAGGCGTTGAGCGCGGCGATCTGTGAGTCGTCCCGCCACCAGCGGCCGGATCTCGACAACGCATCGGCGACCGTCTTCACGAAGTTGTCGAGGTCGGGCTTGGAAGTGTGGAAGCGCGCCGCCTGCCGTTTCTTGATAGACCACGAGGCCGGGATCGGCAGGATGAAGCGCAGCACGAGCTCGACCGGGCCTTCGAATGGGATCGCCGGAGCGTGCGGATCCGCGAGCGCGATGAAGTCCTGCTCGGCCTGAGCGGTCTTCGCCGGCGTGTACATGATCGCGCGGCCCTTGAGGGCAAAGGCGCGCGGCCGACCTTTGGCGGTCGGGATCATGCGGACCGTGAATCTGATGACCGGGCGGTCGGTCATGGGGTGCGTTCGGTCTCCCTACCTAGTTCGCATCCGAGAGGCGTTTGTTGTCCCAGCCGCGGACGGGACGCAGCTGGGGGCGCAACGTGTCGGCCGGGGCAAACCCGCCCTCCCGGCCTCGATCCGCTTCGCTAGAGATTCCCCTTGTACGCCGCTTCGGCGCGCTGAACTGCGACCCTGATTTCGATGGATGGAGAGCGCAGAAGTAGCTCGGCGAGGAGAACGGCGAAGCCGCTTTCCAATCCGACGAGCCTCTTTTGCATCTCCTCGATCGGGACTTCCGCGTGGACTTCCGCTGGCCTCGTGGCCTTCAAACTGAGTTCTGCGAGCAGTCGATCGAGCTCCTTGAGCGACCGCGGGCCGAACTTGTTCAGGGCCTCGGCAATCAGCATCGATTCCGCTAGCTCCAGGCCACGACAGATCGTTCTGCCCGCGTGATTCTCGCCATCCCAGAAGTCGACCTGGAAGGCCCAGTCCTTGGAGCGCGCATAGACGTAGCCTGGTCGTCCGCTCATCCGACGAGATCCTCCGAGGCGCGCAGCGCACTGCTCGGCCCGGTGATCAGGTCGAGACCGCGCAGCTTGCCGATGAGGTTTCCGAAGTGCCCTGCATCGGCGCGGTAGCCAGTGGCGTCACCGAGCTGGGACCGCGAGAGCGAGCCGGGATAGGACGCGACCAATGCGATCAGAATCTTCGCCTCGGGCGCGCCGAGCTTGGCGGTCCAGTAGTCGATGAGCTCTGGCCCGGGCTCAGGCAGCGGCTCGTAGGGACCGAGAGCGGCGAGGCCTTCCGGCGTGATCCGCAGCAGGCTCGATTCGCCCTCGATGTGCCCGTGACCGCGGAGATCGCCGAGGAGGTTCCCGAAGTGACCGGCGTCGCTCCGATAGCCGGTGAGCGGGCCGAGCTGCTTGCGCGACTTGCCATCGGGATAGCGCGCGAGGGCGGTGAGGATCAGGCGGTGCGCCTTCCCGAGCTTGTCCTGTCCATTCCCCGACGCCGGCGACGCTGCGTCGACACCGGTGCCTCTCTTCCGGGGTCTTCCAGCGTGGCCTAGGCGCTGGTGCATCGCCGGCGCCGGAGAATGGGAGGATGCAATGCGCCGCGCGGTGTCGAACTTCGCGGCCGCGCCCTCGAGGTCCTGCTCCATGCTGCGGAGGCCGCGGACCATCGCCTGGAGGTTCTCGTTCATCTGGTGCAGCCCGAGGCCGATCTGCTCGAGCCGCTTCACGTCGATGACAGGCACCTCGACGCGCTCGACCTTCACCGGCCCGGGATGGTGCGCGGCCTTCACGGCGCGCTCGAGCTCGGCGATCTTCCGACGCAGCTCCTTGGGGTCTTCGGCCTTCGCGCGCTCGATGGTGGCTGCCATCTTGGCGCGCACCTTGCCGAGATCGACGTCAGCCAGAGTCGCCGCCGGTCGCGCGCCCCGGACGTTCTTCGGCGTCGCCCCCGAGTCGAACGTCGCGCGCCGGCGGATCTGGACGCGCTTCATCGTGCGCAGCCACGCCGGCGACCAGCACCAGGCCTCACCGGGCGCGAGCTTGTCGAGGGTCTCAAGGATGTCGCGCGCCTGGCCGTGGAACTGGATCCACGCCTCGATCGCCTTGCGGTCCTGGGGCGACGTCGTGCGCAGGACGAACAGCGTCTCAACCTGGGTCAGCACGTTCTTGTTGAGCGCGGCCGAGCGCTGGGTGATGAGCGTGATCCCGAGTCCTCGAGCACGGCCGCGGCGCACGATGTTCTCCCACACGCGGAGCAGCCTGGCCTGCTCGCGGAACGGCTTCTGCGGGCAGTAGTCGTCGGCCTCCTCAAGGAACAGGTGCAGCGGTTCGCTGTTGCGCCGGTAGAGCCGCTCGCCGAAGTCGATCAGGAAGCGCGTCTTCGCACCCTCGGACAGCTCGGAGACGTCGAGCACGCACGAGACGCGCTCATCGACCACCAGGTCGGCGATGACCTGGCCGCCGGTCTCCTCGAGCGGGACGTCGCCGTGTCTCCCGCCGAAGATCGGGATGGGCATCCCGGGGTGACCCCCGTCCCCCGAGCTCCGCAGCCCCCACCACGAGCCGACCGGATCCACGACGACGAAGGGCAGCCGGGCCTTGTGCATCTCCTCGGCCATGACCGCGGCGAGGTTGCTCTTGCCGGCGCCGCGCACCGCGAGCACGCCGAAGGTCTGCGTGATGGCGTCGGCCGGCAGCTTGAGGTCGGGCGCGAGGTGGAGACTCACCGCGCCCTCCTGGTCCTGACGCGCTGCCCACGACGAGCCGCGCGACGCGCCCAGTGCCCTGCCGCTTGCCCTAGGTCTTCAGCGACGGAGCCGACGCCGACGACTTCACCGAACGCATTCCGGATGGCGTAGGTGTCCCCGCGCGCCGCTGCCATGTCCGCAGCGACCGCGAGCCGGATCGCCTTCTTGCGCGGGTGCAACTTCACTTCTTCTTCCTCGCCTTCGCCCGCGTCTTTCCGGATCCGGATTTACTGGGCTTTTCGGTCGCCGCCGCTTTCTTCTCAGCTGCAGCGACCTCGGCGGTTGCGGCCTCGAGGATCGGCTTGTAGTTCACTCCGAGTCTCTTCGCGAGCCGTTCGGTCCAGTAGGAGTTGTCGAGCTCGCGGGCGATGTCGCACCAGGCGATCCAGCGAAGCGCGTCCTCGGCCGTCTTGCCGCGGGGCACGAAGCCACTGAGCTGGTCGTCCGGAGCATCGGGCCTGATCATTTCGACGAGACCCGCGACCGAAGCCTTCTGGATCACCGCAGCGAACGCGGCCGCGAGCTTGGGCAGCGCAGTGTCGAAGACGAGCCGCTGGCGCTCCCTGGCCTTCTGCTCGCGCTCGTGGCGCTTCTTCTCTGCCTCGGCGTTCTGCTTCGGCGAAGGGCTCTTGCCGGCGGCCCGACTCTTCTTCGCCTTCACGTGCTCAGGCCAGTGGGTCGCGCACTTGTCCTTGTTCACGCAGACCGCAAAGGCCTCGCCACGGTCGGGGCCGATGGCGACGAAGCCGGTGACCGAGTACTCGCAGGTCTTCGACTTCCGCGTCCGGCCGCCGTAGCGATCCGTCTCCATCTCGCCGTCGGCCCGCTTCCAGCTGCGCGGTCCGTAGGTGCGCCCTTCGCGCGCCTCGGGCGGGATGTAGTGCGAGTGCGTGATCGGGATGACCTTCTTCGCGCCGGCGAGCTCCTCGGCCGCGGCCGGGAACAGCATCGGGTCCGGGTCCTTGGCGTCGAAGCGCACGTGCTCGTCGATCCACGACTGCAGCTCGCGCACGCTGACCGCCTTCATGCCGGCGAGCGGATCCTTTTCCGCGCGCGCGTCGTCCTCGTTGTCGAACAGAGTGTGCTCTTCCTCCCAGAGCCCGCGCGCGTCGCGTGGGTCATCACGATCCGGGAGCGCGACGCGCGCCTGGTCCTTCGGCGACAGCCGCGCGAGCAGGATCGCGTGACCCGAGGTGATGCGGTCCTCGAGGAAGAGCTTCTGCACCTCCTTCGTCAGCTGCAGGAGCTTCACGCGGTCGTAGATGTATTTGACCGACTTGTGGATCCGCTCGGCCAGGCGCTCGACCTTGTAGCCGTGCTCCCTCATGAGCCGCTGATAGCCCGCGGCCTCCTCGAGCGGATGCAGGTCTTTGCGCTCGAGATTCTCGATCACCTGGATCTCGAGCGTCTCCTGGTCGGACAGCTCGCGGACGAGCGCAGGGATCTCCTCGAGGCCAGCCTTGGTCGCCGCGGTGTGGCGTCGGTGGCCGGCGACCACCTCGAACGCCTCGCCGCGGGGCCGCACCAGGATCGGCTGCAGCACCCCGTGCGCCCTGACGCTGGCGGTGAGCTCGTCGAGCGCGGGCCCGTTGAGCACCCGGCGCGGGTTGGTCTTTGACAGCTCGATCTTGTCGAGTGCAATCGTCTGCACGGCGGTGGTCATGAGGCAGGCCCTTTCTTGAACGATGCGTCGATGAGGCTGTCGGCGACGTCGGAGGGCGCCGGACGGTCCTTGCCCTGCAGGTCCTCGAGCAACCAGGTGCCGGCGAGCGGGACGTACATCACGTCGCCGCAGTTGCGGCATCGACGGAGCACCGAGGTCATCGGTGTCAGGCGATCAGACTCCGGGTGCTGCAGGAGCCCGTAGTGCTGGACGCCGGTGGATTCCCAGTGGTGAATGCACGCCACGGCGCCGTATACCCAGCGGGCGATGGCGCGGCGGATCCGGTTCATGGCCGCCCCGTTGGGGAGCTCAGTCCGTGAGAGCGAGGACGGCCAGCGGCGTCCGTGCCAGGAGTCGTCCTCACCTGGCGAACGACTCCAACTCGACGATCAGCTTCGCAACCTGCTCGCGGGTGATCGTGAGCCTCTTGCCGATGGCGTCGTAGACGCGGACCGACGGCTTGCCCAGCGCTTTCCCGGAGATCTCCGCGTCGATGGCGTACCACTGGTCGCTCCTCGGCGGCGCCTCCTTGAAGAACTTCCGCTCGCCATTGAACGAGGCAGAGACCTTGTCGCCGAGCGCCTTGAGAGCCTCCCAGGCCTCGGCGTCCGTAACGTCGCGACCGTCGGGACCGTCGGCCGCAGCGGCAACGGCCGTCGCGAGACTTTCCTTCGTGTAGACGCCCGCCGGGATCGTTGCGGCCTTCGACTCGGTCGGCGTCTCGCCCTTGCCCTCGAGGTCGTCGATGCTGACCGCGTTTGACCCGGTGCTCGTCGGCTGGACGGTGGTGGCGCCACCGGCCCCTGGCTCACCGAAGGCATCGGCCGCGGCCAGCTCGCCGCCCTTGATGGCGGTGATGAGGCCGCGGAAGTGCGCGCACACCTCGCGCGGATCCTTCTCGGCCTTGCGGATTGCTTCCTCGGTGAAGGGGTGCCCGAGGTGGCGCTCGAGCGTCGGCAGGTTGACGTCGATCTCGCTGAAGCGACGGATCAGGCGAGCGATCTGCTCCTTGACCGGCTTCTTGTCCATGAGCGCCGCGGCCTTCGCGGTGTCGAAGGCGCGCTCGAGGATGCCGCGCGGCAGGGTGCGCAGGATGACGTCGCGCTCGATCTTGCTCGCGCCCTGCTGGTAGACGACGTCGAGGTCCTTGCCGGTGGCGATCACGGCGCGGCCGCCGCGCAGGAACTTCATCTTC
>Ga0070686_100000163_pt1 | contig 46117 bp, 32 predicted proteins | sample KBSS23LmetaG_FD_65654 | JGI IMG/M metagenome (GOLD analysis project Ga0070686, IMG submission 65654) | Switchgrass rhizosphere microbial communities from Kellogg Biological Station, Michigan, USA - KBS S2-3L metaG | ecosystem: Host-associated > Plants > Roots > Rhizosphere ...
GGCGAGATCGACGATCGCAACAAATTGATCGTGATGACGCCGGAGCGCTTTTGGGAACGGTCGCGCGTGCACGCACACGTGGGTCATGAAGTTCTTTCCATCGACCGAAAGGCGAGGACCATTCGTGTCCAGGGCCCGGACGGTCCACCGAAAGATGTGCCGTACGACAAATTGATTTTGAGCCAGGGCGCGCGACCGATCATCCCTCCCATTCCCGGCGCGGATCTTCCGAACGTTTTCACGCTCCGGGATATTCCCGACATGGACCGAATTGCGGCTTTTATCAACGAGCGTGGACCAAAACGCGCCGTCGTCATTGGAGGCGGATTTATCGGAGTTGAAATGGCCGAGGCGTTTCACCATCGGGGGATTCACGTCACGATCGTCGAGCGCAATCCACACATCCTACCGTTGCTGGATCGCGATATGGCGACCCACCTGCAGAACCAGATTCGCGGCCCGGAATTCGATTTCAAAGCAAACGCGGACGCGACACGATTGACATCTGAAGGCGTTGAGTTCGCGGATGGCAGCCGATTGGAAGCGGATTTAATCCTGATCAGCGTCGGCGTCAAAGCGGAGGTTGAGCTCGCGCGAGCGGCGGGTTTGGAAATTGGCGTGACGGGCGGAGTGAAAACCAATGGACGGCTCGAATCGTCGGACCCGAATATCTATGCGGTCGGCGACGCGGCGGAAACGATGCACGCATTGACGGGCGCGCGGGCGCGCATCGCGCTGGCCGGTCCGGCCAATCGCCAGGGGAGAATTGCGGGGTCGAATGCCGCCGGAGCCAAAATGGTTTACACGGGGGCTTTGGGAACATCGATCGTGCGCGCTCTGCACGTCGCGGTGGGCTTCACGGGGCTGAACAGCTCCCAGGCGGCCAATGCGGGCTTCAGTTTTTTCACGAGCATGACGCGCGACAACAGCCATGCCCATTATTACCCGGGCGCAAAACCGATCCTGATCAAACTGATCGCCGAAGAAGGAACGGGCCGCCTGTTGGGGGCGCAGGCGATCGGCGAAACAGGCGTCGATAAACGCGTGGACGTTTTGGGAACGGCCATCGCCGGGAAGATGAGCGTCTTCGATTTGGAAAATCTCGACCTGGCCTATTCACCGCCCTTCGGCTCCGCCAACGATCCGATCAACACGGCAGGATTTGTGGCGGCGCATATTGCGCGCGGCGACATTGGCACGGTCGCGCCCGAGACCTGGAAGCCGGATCATGAATTTCTCATCGACGTTCGAGAGGCCGATGAGTTGGCGGAATTCGGGCACTTGAAGGGCGCGGTTCACATCCCGTTGGGAAAATTGCGCTATCGCATTGCTGAGCTACCCACCGATCGCCCGATAGTTACTTATTGCCAAAAAGGGCAGCGCGGATACCTCGCGGCGTGCGCGCTGATGGGGCTCGGTTTTGCCCATGTCTCGAACCTGCGCGGCGGCTTTTTGCAGGCCCGGTTGAATGGAATGCCCGTGGTGAAAGCCGGGTAAAACGACACGTCGCTGGTTGTCGCAAGAGGATTTCGCTGACTTTTGGTGGCGCCGAAGTCCCCACTCTCCAGTAAAAACTTCGTTTACCACTTCCGTAGCGCGGGAAGCCAGCGAACCGAACCCGCACCAGCGACGTGTCTGCATGTGAGTTCGCACGCCTTCGGTTGCATTGTCAAAGATTCAGCGCTGTTTTAATTTTTTATTCATCACCCTTTAATGGAGGGGCCGGTCTTCGGGATTCATGCGATGATAAGAACGAAGGAACCGGGCGGTTCGACTCAAACCGCCCGGCGTTTGCGTCATTCGACGCAATCCTGGTTGGGTACCACCGGGCAGCGGTTAGCAAAATACGTGCCCGGAAGAGACGGGGCGCGAGTCGATTCCCATTCGCCAATCCATCCCTCAATCCGAATGAGGCGCGCGCTAGAGGTTCGCAACAAAAACCGCTTGCGAAGCCAATTCGAGTCCCGCCGATTTCTTTCGGAGAAGCGATCGAGGGCGCTTCGAAATTCCGATGGGGAGAGGGTCTCTCCGATTTCGCGGACCAGATCCAGATCTTCGTTAAACAAAGCGGGTGCGAAAAGAAAAAGAAGGCGAGAAGCGAGAAAGGAGCGCCGGTCGAGAGACAACAAAAAGCAATGCCTCGCGAATTTGGATTCCGGGCATCCCATCCAGCGACAGTATCGCTCTTTGAACGGTTCTACAATTGGTCCACTTTCACTCATATGTTGCAGGACCAGAGAACGCAGCCAGTATCGATCTGATGGCATCGGCAATGCAGGCGTTTCATGTTTTGAATAAATTCCCGACGGCCGTCAAGGCGAGGCCCGGTTTTTAATGGCTTTTTAATCGCAGATTCATCTTCGCCGAGGCTTCGCAGATCAAAAGGATATTCCAAATCGCGGAGATACTCGGTTCCGTTTCGATGCTCGGTTACCATGGAGAATTGCCTGGATATTGAATTCCAAGCCTTTCTCTCTGGTCGATCCAAATGCTTTTGCCGGACGCAACTCCGCGATGATCGATGAATCAAATCGGAGGACGAAGCGTCAGATTTTGCAGAAACCCAACCAAATGACTTCCGCGTTAAGACCGGCGTTGCAAACGATTGCGTTTGCGTGCCTATGCGCAGCCGTAGCGTGCAGCGATCATGCTGACAAGGCAACTTACTCGTACCATGTTCAACTCATTCGGGGGAGCAACAACCCAGAACCGCCGGAGACAAATTGCAGCGCCATCGGACCCAAACTTAGCGCGCACCTTCGTCCTGTCTTCTTGTGGACCAACTATTGGGAAATTGACCGCCAAGAAGTCAGCGTTCAGGAGGGGAAGAAGACACGGGTGCGATTAAAGCACCAACGCGAAGTCGATATCGACCTCGCCGAAAAGGGCCAGCGCACGGTCATCGCGTATCGGGGCGATGAGGCATTAAAGACGACGCGGCCGATCGGCGAGGGAATGACCATTGTCGGGGGACATCGAGACAACGAGACGGCGTGGTTCATCGTTGTCCGGCGGGACAAGCCCTCAACCAGCAGATTTGACGAACGAGGCGGAATGGATCAGTGACGGCCGCTCTTTTGCCAGCGGATTCGGAAAAAGCCCGGAAGGACCGGGGAGCGTTCTGGTTTTCGAATTCTGCCGGCGCGAAGCGTTGGCGGCGGAATGCCGATTCGAAAACAATTAAGAGCGTCGTTGCGCCGGCCGATGCCAATTTGGTTGGATCATGGACAGGCGGCCGTCAGAAGACCGCCCGTCCATGTGGAATCCCTCCCGAGAGGGATCATGATTTGGAACAGGTAACGGCGCTCTATTCAAACGACCGTTGCGACGTTCTTGATTGGCGAAACACGCGTTTGCAAGCTTGCCCCACCTCCTTAAAACGTCACTTCCCATTTAGTCATTTTGGGGCGCGCCGGCAATCCTTCGATGCGTTTTTAATGCAGCGTTCAGCAATTCTTAATCTTCGCTATTTCAGCGATTGAGGACCGAGAAGACCGGCCTGGAATTTGAGGTTGGAAAGTTGGATTTGGTAATTGTAACGGGCGGTGGCGGCTTCGATCGCGGCGAGGGTGCGGCTCAGTTGGGCCTGGCTCAATTCGACGATGGACGCGCCGCCGAGGGAATATTTCGTTTCGGCAAGGCTGTAGGCCTGGTTCGCATGATCCATCAAATGTCGCGCGACGGCGATTCGTTCGCCCGCAGTCTTCACCACGAGCGCGGCGACGCGAACGTCGCGGGCGACTTCCTCCTGGCGCGCTTTTAAAAGTTGCTCGGCGGCTTCGGCGCGGTACCGAGCCTCTTTCGCGCGCGCGGAATAAAGTCCGCCCGCGAAAATCGGGACGCTCATGTTAATTCCGGCCACGCCATATTCGTCGGCGAAATGGCTGTCGTGAAATGGAATGACTCCGGCGGCGCCGAGGATCGAGATGGTCGGATAGCCCGAGGCTTTTTCGGCTTTGATCAGCTTGCGGGCGGATTGAGCTTCGAGATCGAGCTGATGCAATTCGGGGCGGCGCAAAAGGGCTTCACGGGTCAATTCCGATTCGTCGGGAAGAGTTTCGATGGGCGCGTTCACGTCCTGCAAATCGAAGCGGGTGTTGCCGTCGAGGCCGGTCAGCATGGCGAGTCGGGCAAAGGCGGCGCTCTGTTCACCATCGGCCTGGAGGTTGAGAATGCGGGCTTCATCGACGGAGACGCGCGCGAAATTCAAATCGAGCTCGGACTTCAATTTGTTGCTGGCGAGGGCGGTGACCTGGTCGAGCAAATCCTGGCGCGCCTGCAACGTTTGATGCGCGACTTCGAGGACGGCGCCGGCGCGGAGAGCTTCAAAAAAGGCGGTGTCGGTCAAGAGCAGGATTTGCTCTTTCACATTTTCGACGCTGGCTTCGCCGGCGCCGGCGCGGAGTTTGGCGCTGGAAGTCAGGTTGGCGGTGCGACCGAAATCGGTGACGAGTTGCGAGATGACAATGCCCTCGGCGTTCCGTTGGAAGATGCCGGGATTGCTCAGAGAACCGGCGGCGATGCGCGCGTTGTCTTCACCCGTGCCGACCGCGGTCACGTTCCCGGTGATGTTTGGAAAATAGGCTGAGCGCGCCTGGATGACGGTTTGGCGGGTTGCCAGGGCGCGCAGTTGTTCCGCAGAAATGCGCGGGTGCGTGGCCAGGGCAAATTGGCGGGCTTCGTCGAGGCGCAACGGGCGAGCCGCTTCGGCGGCGTGCGACGGCGCGATCGACACGATGATCGAGAGAAATGAAATAATGCGTTTCACAGGTTGGGAATTGGATTGCGATCCTGGTGGCCATAAACGAGGAGGTACGCGGCTGGAACGATGAACACGGTCAGCACCACGGAAACCGCGAGTCCGCCGATGATGGCCTGGGCGAGGGGCGCGTAGGCTTCGGCGCCGGTCCCGAATTTCGCGGCCATGGGGATGAGGCCGATCAAGGTGGCGAGCGACGTCATGAGCACGGGGCGCAGGCGAACACGGCAGGCGAGCGCGACCGATTCGCGAACGGATTTTCCATCTTCGCGGAGGCGGCGAATAAATTCGACGATGAGAATGCTGTTCGAAACGACGATGCCGACCATCATGACGACGCCCATCAACGACATGACGTTGAGGGTGGCGCCGGTCAAAAACAGGATTAGCAAAACACCCGCGAGGCCGGTTGGAACGGCGAGCAGAATCAAGAGCGGATCGACGAAGGATTGAAATTGCGCGACCAAAATCAGGTAAACCAAAATGACGGAAAGGATCAGGCCGAAGCCAAAGCTTTTGAACGAAACGCGCATGCCCTGCACCATGCCGCGCATGTTGACGCGCACGCCTTCGGGCAATTTGGTGGCGTGAACAATTCCATCGATCGCAGCGGCCAGGCGTCCGAGATCCTCGCCAGAGGGCGAAACATAAACATCGATTACGCGCTTGAGTTGATAGTGATCGACCTCGGTCGGCGCCTGGATGTGGCGGATGGTCGAGACCGAGTCGAGGCGCGCGGATTTGATTTGCGAGGCGGAACGAATGGGAATCGCGTCGATGTCACCCATGTTCTTCACCTGCCCTTCCGGATATTGGACGGTGAGCATGTAATCGTTGCCACTGCGGGGATCGACCCAGAAACTCGGCGCGATCATTTGATCTGAACTGAGCGCGGTGATGACATTGTGAATCACTTCCTTCGAGGTGAGCCCGAGCTGGCTGGCGTGGACGCGATCGACATCCAGTTGCAACGCGGGATAATCGATGTCCTGCGGAATCAGAACGTCGCTGACGCCGCCGAGCGCGCGAATCTTTTGCGCGAGATCGGTCGCGATTTCGTGCGTCTTTTCGATGTTCGAACCGGCGACTTGAATGTCGATCGGCGCGGGCAGCCCCAGATTCAAAACGGCATCGACGAGCCCGCCCGATTGAAAATAAACCGCGAGCTGAGGCAGTTCCTTGCGAATGCGGCGGCGCACGCGATCCATATATTCGTAACTGCCGATTTTGTGTTTTTCGTTGAGACTGGCCTGGACGGTCGCGGTGTGCTGGCCGGAGTTGCTCGTGTACATCGAGGAAAAACCAGGCGTCACGCCAATGTTGGAAACGACGATGGCGAGTTCATTGGTGGGAACTTCTTCGCGAATGATCTGTTCGACGGCCTGAATTAATTTCGCGGTGTTCTCGATGCGCGTGCCGGTCGGCGCCTTGACGTTGATGACGAATTGGCCGGGATCGGTTTTCGGAAAATAGGAAACGCCGATGAACGGGAACAGACCGAGGCTCAACACAAAAACGCCCGAGATGCCGATGACGGTTCCCAAGGGCCGCAGCAAGGACCAGCCGAGCGCGCGATCGTAGTTGTTCAGCATGCCTGTGAAGCGCCGATTGAACCAGCCGTTGAAGCCCGATTCGCTGGAGTGCGCGCTTTTGATTAATTTCGCGCAAAAGAGCGGCACAACCGTGAGCGCCACCGCGTAGGAAGCGAACAACGAAAGGACGACCGCGAGCGCGAGGGCGGTAAAGAGGAAGCGACTGACGCCATAGAGAAAGACGACCGGAAAGAAAACGACGACGGTGGTGAGCGTCGCGGCGAGCACGGGCAAGGCGACTTCGCGTCCGCCTTTTTCGGCGGCGACCTCGGGCGTCTCCCCGAGTTCGAGATGACGGAAAATATTTTCAAGAACGACGACCGAGTTATCGATCAAACGCGAAAAGGCCAGGGCCAGCCCGCCGAGGATCATGCTGTTGATCGAATTATCGCCGAACGAAAGGGCGATGAACGTGGCGAGCGCGGAGAGCGGAATCGACAGGAACACCGCAACGGTGGCGCGCATGCTGCCGAGGAAAATCAGGATCATGGCGCCGGTCAGAATGAGGCCAATGGCTCCTTCGTGGATCAAATTCTCGATGGCGTTTTTGACGAAGACGGATTGGTCGAAGACGACGCGCGTGATGAGTTGGCGGGGAATATCGACGAGATCCGAGACGGCGGATTTGATGCCGTTCACAACGGCGATGGTGTTGGCGTCGCCGCCCTGTTTGAGGACCGGAAGATAAACGGAGGGCTGTCCATCGACGCGGACGATGCAGTTTTGAATTTGCGAGGCATCCTTCGCTTCGCCGATGTCGGCAACGAGGACCGATGCGCCCTTGTGCGTTTTTAGCGGGAGCTGATTGATGTCGTTGATGTCGCGAAGCTGGCTGTTGGAATAAAGATTGTAATCGAGCGGGCCAATCTTCACGTCGCCCGCGGGCAGAATCAGATTCGAATCGTTCACCGCGCGCACGACGTCCATCACGCTCAACTGATGCGCCTCCAGCTTGAGCGGATCGACATAAACCATGATCTGGCGATATTTGCCGCCGAACGGCTGCGGGACCGAAGCGCCGGGGACGTTCGCGACCTGGTTGCGCACGGTGTATTGAGCGTTGTCGCGCAACTCGGCTTCGTTCATCCCTTCGCCTTTGAGCGTGATCAAACAGACCGGCAGACTCGACGCGTCGAATTTCAGGACGACCGGCGGCAACGTGCCGGGCGGGAGTCGGCGCAAATTGGCGGACGCGAGATTGGCAATGGTCGTCACGGCGGAATCGGGGTTCGTGCCGGGTTGAAAGTAAACTTTGATCAGGCTGACGCCCGGCAACGAACGCGATTCGATGTGATCGATACCGCTGCCCAAAGTGAAGAAGCGTTCGAAGCGCCCGGTGATGTCGTTCTCGATTTGTTCGGGCGGCATCCCGGAATAAAAGGTGGCGACGACGACGACGGGGATTTTGATCGTCGGAAACAAATCAACCGGCAATCGCATCAACGTGGTGATGCCGACCACGCAGGTCACGAGGCACGCGACGATGATCAAATAGGGATAGCGAATGGCGAATCGAGACATGGCAAAGGCGTTATGGTGAAGCAGTTCGAAAGGCGCGGATGGCATTGCGCAACGGTTCAATCGCGAACTCGTCGCGCTGACAAAGTTCGATGATCGTACGTTCGCGTTCGCTCAAACGCTCAGCGGCCGTGACGATTAGTTCTTCGGCGCCTCTCGGAATCGTGAGCAACCCGTGGACATCGCCGTGCATCAAATCACCTGGAGAGATTTTGAGTCCTTCGACTTCGATCGGATGCGCCATGTCCACGATATGGCTGTAGCCGTGCGAAACGGAGAGCGTGCGGGCATAGGCATGAAAGTCCAGGCGCCGCAGGGCTGGCATGTCACGAATCGCGCCATTGGTCGCGACGCCGACACAACCGAGCGCGCGCAAAATATTCGCATGAACTTCACCCACGAGAGCGCCCGCGCCGGGATTCGGATCGACATCCTGAATGACGACGATGCGCGGCGCCGGCACGCTCAAAACGTAATTCCACCATTGCGTGCTCTCCAAATAATCGTGTCCATCCGGCGGCGGCGAGGAGCAGCGAATTCGCACCGTGACGGCGTGGGCCACGATCGGTTTCGAATTGGCGCCGAAGGAGCGGAGCGTGCCGCTTGAATAGCCTTCGTTGCGCAAGCGCAGGTTCAACGTTTCGATCGCATTCGCAATCGCGCACGTGCCGAAGCCGCGGAGCCGTTCGATCATGGTTGCGTCGGTAATCACAATTTATTCAGCCTTCGAATTTTTAGGATCGAGACTTTTCGCGACGACCTTTTGCCCCGGCTTCACCTGCGTGCGGCTGCCGATCATCACGAGATCGCCTTCATTCACGCCCTCGAGCGCCTCGACTTTTTCGGGCGCTTCGATGCCCAATTTCACTTTGCGCTCTTCGATCACGCCGTCGCGATCGATCACATAGACCGTGGGATTTTTCGCGCGCGACAACGCTTCGACGGGAATCGCGAGCGCGTTGGGCTTGGTGTCGGCATCGAGGCGAACCGTCGCGTACATGCCGGGAATCAAGGCGTAATCGTCGTTGGCGACATCGACTTCGGCATTCATCGTGCGCGTCGAGGTGTTCACCTTCTGCGAGGTGCGCGTGATTTTCGCGGCGATCGTTTTATGCGACCCGGGGATTTCGACCTGCACCGATTTGCCCGGAACGATCCCGGCCACGGACGAGACGGAAACGGGAAAAACCAGGCGCAAGCGTTTGTTATCCGACAAACGCACGAGCGGCATCGCCTGCGTGCTGGACGAAGTGCCTGCCTGGATCAACGCGCCTTTATCGGCGTAACGTTCGGTGACCACGCCATCGAACGGAGCCGTAATGCGCGCGTATTGCAGCATCGTTTTGAGCTTCTTGACTTCGGCTTCGGAAGCGGCGGCCTGAGCGCGCGCGCCCGCGAGCCCGGCCGAGGTGGTTTTCTCGCGCATATCGGCGGTTTCGATTTCCTGTTGCGCGATCAAATTGGGCCGCGCCTTTTCGATTTGGCGCAGACGATTCAAGGCCAGCTTGGCTTCTTCATAGGCGGCTTCCGCGCGTTTGATTTCCTCCTCGCTGTGATGTTGCGAAGCGAGCGCGCGATCCAGATCGTTTTGAGCCTCGGGCAATTCGAGCGTCGCGATCAGGTCGCCTTCCTTCACGCGATCGCCGATATCCACGTTGATCGATTGCACATAGCCGGCCACCTTCGCGTGCAATTCGACTTCCTGGTACGGACGCAATTCCGAATCGAAAACCAATTCGCGCGAGAGCGATTCGCGCTGCACCTTCGCCGCGCCGACAATCGTCAATTCGGCGTTCGGCGTGTGCGACGCGACCGCATTTCGATTCGAACGGACGAAAAGCCAGATCGCACCGAGGCCGATAACGACGCCCGCGACGAAGAGCAAAGTGCGGCGCGAATGATGGTTCGAATGGATCATACGGAAATTGACTTGTCGTCGCGCGCGAGGGGCAGGCGCACCGAAAAGCGGGCGCCGTGTTGCTCATGGCTTTCGACCTGAATCTCGCCGGCATGCGCGGCGCAAATGGATTTCACAATGGACAATCCGAGGCCGGCGCCGCCGAGATCGCGCGAGCGCGCTTTGTCCACGCGATAAAACCGTTCGAAGATGTGCGGCAAATCTTTTTTTGGAATGCCAATACCGTTATCGGACACTTCGAGCATCGCGCGCGCATTTTCCGCGCGCACATTAACAATGACGCGCCCTCCATTGGGCGTGTACTTGATCGCGTTATCCAGGAGGTTGACGATGACCTGTTTGAGTCGCGCGGAATCGCCGCAAACGAAGACCGGTTCCGCAGCGGTTGCCACCAGTGAAATTCCTTTGTCTTCGGCGAGCAGACACATCTGATCGGTGGTGGTCGAAGCTAGTTTGCCGAGATCGAACACGAGCGATTCGTGATGCGCTTCACCGGAGTCGAGGCGCGACAGAGCGAAAAGTCCTTCGACGATTTTGCCAAGGCGCTCGACCTCTTCGAGATTGCTGCCGAGGGTTTCTTTGGTTTCGAGGGAAAGGTGATTGCGATTCACGACGTTTTCCAATTCCCCGCGCAACACCGCGAGGGGCGTCCGCAATTCATGCGAAGCATCGGCCACAAAACGCCGCGTCTGCTCGACCGCTTCATCGAGGCGCGAAATCATGCGATTTAAGGCGAGGGCGAGCGTTTCCAATTCGTCGCCCGTTTGAATGGCCGGCAGACGCTCATTCAAATTGTGCAGGCTGATTTCCTCGGCGCTGCGGGCCATGCGCACCACTGGCGAAAGCGCTCGTCCCACCAGGATGTTGGCGCCGATCGCCGCCACCGCGATCAAAACGGGCGCGCCTAAAATCAGCGCCAGAATCACGCGATTGACCGCGACTTTGTTGGGCGCAAGAGGCGCGCCCACTTCGATCATCAGAGGGCCGGAGTTCATTTTCACCGGCAACAATTTCAGCAGCATTTCCTGGTTCGAGCCGCTGTCCTCAATGCGAAACATTTCCTGATCGCTGGCGGGCGGAAGCGAAACTTCCGGATCAAAACTTCCGTCCTGTGGCGCGCCCGATTGATAAAGAACCTGCTTGCCGCGCGTGACGCGTATGAAACGACTGCTGAATTCCGGGGCATAGAGCGCGCCGATTTGTTCGCGCAGCCACGCGGGCGGCAATTCCGGCGCCGCCTGCATCGTTCGTTCGATCGAGCGCGCGCGGCGCGTGAGATTTTGTTCCAGATTTTGCGTTAGAAATTTCGTAACCGCCACATGCATAAAGCCGCCGAACAACGCGAACGCTGTGACCAGCAGCGTGACATACCAAGTGAGCAATTGAAAACGCAGCGACCGCGTGTTCACCGATCCTCCTCGCTTAGACAATAGCCCGCGCCGCGCACCGTCTTCAACAATTTGCGCTCGAACGGATCGTCGATTTTTGCGCGCAAATGCCGGACATAGACATCCACGATGTTCGTCAGCCCTTCAAAACTTTGATCCCACACGTGCTCGATGATCATCGTCCGCGACAGCACACGGCCGGCGCTCGCCATCAAATATTCGAGCAACGCATATTCCTTGGAAGTCAGCTCGATCCGCTTGCCGGCGCGGCGCACCGTTTGCGTCAACCGCTCCAATTCGAGATCCGCGACCTGCAAACGATCTTCGCGCGGCGCATTGCCCCGGCGCAACAGGGCCCTCACCCGCACGAGCAATTCGGCGAAGGCGAACGGCTTGGTCAGATAATCATCCGCTCCGGCGTCGAAATTCTTCACCTTTTCCGGCGTGCCGCTGAGCGCGGTTAAGATCAAAATCGGCACCCGGGCATTCACCGAACGGACACTCTTCAAAACATCCGTGCCGCTCGCGCCCGGCAACATCAAATCGAGAATCAACAGATCGTACGGATGCTCCAGCGCCAGCCTGCGCCCCTCCGATCCGTCATACGCCACATCGACGGCGAACCTTTCCGCGCGCAACCCGAGCGCGACCGAATCGGCCAGCTTCTTCTCATCCTCAACGAGCAACAATCGCATGGTTCGACCTCCTTCTTAACATCACTTTATTAAGACACGATTGAACGAAGATTAAAGTTTGTTCATTTAAGGGAGGTCGCGGATGCAGGCGCCGAGGAGGTCCGCCTTTTCAAAGGACATGAGACGGATTTTGCGTCCGTGGAGGGAGCCCGGGCGCTTTTTCTTCATCGATCCAAAAGATGCCGCCGCCTTTACGGCATCCAATTAGCGCTTATTGCTTCAGCTTGTCGGCGGTCCAATCCTTGGCGTCGCGAAAACTTTGTTTGGCATCTTCGAAGGCGTTCCGGGCGCCCGCTTTGACATCGTTCCAGGTCGATTCGGTCGCGTTTTGCGCCTTGTCGATTTGCACATCGAGGTTCTTGGATTTTTCCTTTAACGCGTCCATTTTGGGCCGCAGCTTTTCACGAGCGGCCTCGGTTGAATTGCTCATTTTGTTGCCGAGTTCTTTCATTTGCGCGTTCAGATCGCTGGCCTCGGACTTTAACTTTTCAACGAACGCGGGCTTTTCTTTGTAGGAATATTCCACCTCGACCGATTTGCTCCCCGATGGGGTGGAAACGGTCATCGACTTGGTTTCCGTTTTTTCGCAACCGACCAACGCCACTGCGGCAAGCGCGCTCAACACAATTTTTAAATTCATGAATCCCAAAATAGGCCGGCCGCCCGCATCCGCTCAATCAGTTTTTCCCGGAAGAGACGGTACAATAAACCACTGCAGATGACTGCTACGGAACATGTTGCGAAAAAGATCGAGAAAAGTGTTGCAATCTCGATTAGTTTAATAGAGTTTAATCCCCAGCGGATACATGCGGATTTAAATGAACGCTGAAATTGAAGCACAGGATCAGGAACGATCAATCATTTCCAAAAGGGAAACATGCATTTTGGACGCGATTCGACGCACGCAATTTGGTTCGGTTGAAATTGTGATCCATGACGGGCAGATCGTGCAAATCGAACGCAAAGAGAAAACGCGGTTCGCTTAATCACTTTCCAACCAGACCACTGGAGGCAAACTAATCCATTCACTCATGGCGGGCCCGACCGGAAAACCGGAAGATTCGCGCAGCAGCAAACGAAATCGATATGTCAGGAACCAGGGGAAAGCGTCAGGCACAACGGTTGTTGGCCGCAGTTATTTTGGGCCTTTCGAGCGCCGGGGAGGTGGCGCGGGCGGACGACAACACCGACACGATCAACTCCCTCAAACAGGAGAATCAACAGCTTAAAAACGAACTCAAGGCGATTCGGGATGACTTCGAGAAAAAGATGAAGAGCCTCGAAGAACAGTTCGATCAAAAGGTCAAGGTGGTCGATCGCAAGCGAGAGGTGGAGACCGAGGCCGCCAACGCGAAGTGGAAGGAAGAATTCACAACGGCCAAATCGAAGTTCGGTCTGCCCGAGTGGGTCACGAGCGTTCGGTTGATCGACGATCTGCGGATTCGTTACGATGGAATGTTCGCGCCGGATTCTGATTTCGTTTCACGCCATCGCATTCGTCCGCGGCTGCGCCTGGGCGGCATCGCCACGTTGCAGGACGATTTTGACATTGGGTTTCGTTTGGCCTCGGCGCCGTCGGTCGGAAAAGATACGGGCGGCGATCCGCTCTCGACCAACCAGACCTTCGAAGACAACGCGAGCCGCAAGCCGGTCGGAATCGATTGGGCGTTTGTGCGCTGGAATCCGATTCATACCGATCGCTGGACGGGTTCGTTTGGCGCGGGCAAAATGGATAATCCGCCGAATTTCACCGAAGACGTTTTCGACGTGGACTACACGCCGGAAGGGTTGTCGCAGCAATTCGCGTTCAAGCTTAATAAAAATCACACGCTCAGCTCCTACTTCGGCCAATACATGCTCGACGAATTACAGGTGAGCGGCAAAGACCCGTTCCTCTTCGTCGAGCAACTGCACCTCGAGTCAAAATGGAATCCGCACGTGAGCACGGCTTTTACGCTCTCCGGGCTGAGCATCGTGAATGCGGAACAACTGACGAACGCGGCCGTGCCGGATTCGAATCACGGCAACACTCGCAATGCCGCCGGGGTATTGCAGAACGACTATCAACTGCTGATTGCGGATGGCAGTCTCACTTATACACTCGACCGCGCGCCGTTCTACAATGGGCCTTTCCCGATTACTCTTTACGGCGAATATATTCAGAATTTTGGCGCCGATCGCAACAATACCGGGTTCTCCTTTGGACCGACTTTTGGCAAAGTCAGCCAGCGCAACTACGCGGGCGTGCAAAATCAAAAGGGACGCTGGGAAATCTCCTATCGCTACCAGGAGCTTCAAGGCGACGCGAATTACGAAGAACTCACCGCGTCGGACAACGGCGCGTTCTATCGCGAACGTCCACCCGGCGAACCGCCTGCGGGTGGCGCGCCGACATTTCGTCCGACGTTCTTCAACGGGCTGAACTTGCGCGGACATGCCTTCCGCGTGGCGTATGCGCCCTATAACTCACTCGTGCTCGATGCGCGCCTGTGGCTCAACGAACCGATCGAAGCGCTCCGCCCGTCGGACAAGGTCCAAGGGGTTCGCTTTCTCTTCGATACCATTTGGAAATTCTAAAACAGCCGCCCAACAAAAAGATTTGATCCATGAAAATCACCCATTTTATTCTGGCGTTGACGGCGGCGTTTCTTGCCGCGACTCCCGCGAAAGAGATCACGCTCCTGAACGTCTCATACGACCCGACCCGCGAATTCTACGAAGCCTACAACCCGGCCTTCGCCAAATTTTGGAAAGCCAAAACCGGCGACAACGTTACGGTGAAACAATCCCACGGCGGCTCGGGCAAACAAGCGCGCTCGGTCATCGACGGACTGCCCGCGGACGTGGTCACCCTTGCGCTCGGTTACGACATCGATTCGATTGCCGAACGCGGTCGTTTGCTGCCGGCCGATTGGCAACAGCGCTTCCCGAACAACAGCGCGCCGTACACTTCGACGATTGTTTTCCTCGTGCGCAAAGGGAATCCGAAGGCGATCAAAGATTGGGATGACTTGATCAAGCCGGGTCTCGCGGTGATTACGCCCAATCCCAAAACCTCCGGGGGCGCCCGGTGGAATTACCTCGCGGCGTGGAGTTACGGACTCGATAAATTCGGCAAGGACGAGGCGAAAACAAAACAGTTCGTCGCCAAACTTTTCAAAAACGTGCCCGTGCTCGATTCCGGCGCGCGCGGCGCCACCACCACCTTCGTTCAACGCGGCATCGGCGACGTCCTGATCGCGTGGGAAAACGAAGCTTACCTCGCGCTCAAAGATTATGGCGCGGACAAATTCGAAATCATCACACCCTCGATCAGCATCCTCGCCGAACCTCCCGTTGCGGTCGTCGATAAAGTGGCGAAGAAGCATGGAACCGAAGCCATCGCTGCCGCCTACCTCGAACATCTCTACTCCGACGAAGGCCAGGAACTCGCGGGCCAAAACTTCTACCGCCCGAGCAACGAAAAAGCCGCCGCCAAATACGCCGGCCAATTCGCGAAACTCAAACTGATCACGGTCGAGGAAATCTTCAGCGGCTGGGCCAAAGCCCATAAAGTCCACTTTGCCGAAGGCGGGACGTTTGACCAAATCTATCAGCCCTGAGCAAAGAACGATTCCTCAGGCGAATTTCAATTCCGTGGTGGTCGCTTCCGGATCCCAATTCCGGGGCGGCTTTTCGTTCACGGATTGGACGTCTTTGATGGATATTTGGTTGCCGACCGATTTGACCCCTTTGACGGAGAGTTCGCCGGGATTGCAGGTTTGCTGGCTCACCTTCTGGTGCGGAGCCGGTTTGTATTTAATATAAAGCTTCTCCGGGGTATCGGGCTCGAAGTAGAGAATTCGGGATTTCTCGGGGATGCAGAAATACTCTTTGTCCAGAATCATCCCGCCGAAGGTAAAGCGTTTGAGGTTGGAAGTATCGCGGTTGGTGTAAGCGCAGGTGAAGACGCGATCGCGTTCGGGCAGGCCGCAGTAAACGAGGTCAGGGCCAACGAACAGTTTCTCGGGAAGCTCGACCATCTTGTAGTGTCCATCCTTGAAGACCAGCAGGAGCTTGTCGTAGCGGGTGCAATCCATCTTGAACTCTTCGCCGCCCGCCTTGAAACCGATATATCCCTTCTCGCGATCGTAACTTACTTTGAAAGCCTTGAACGCGACTTCCTTCGCTTCCACTTCATCGTAGCGGCTGGACTTGGTCAGGCGCGGGTATTGATCTTTGTAGGTCGCGATCAACGCCTCGATGCAGCCGATGACATACTTAGTCAGGTTCTTTAGATTTTTGCGAATCTCCGCCAAATCGACTTTGATCTTTTCGAGTTCCTCGCGATGTTTATTGATGTCAAAGAGTGAAATCCGGCGGATGCGAACCTGGAGGAGTCGTTCGACATCCTCGTCGGAGAGCGGGCGCAGCAACTCAGCAGTGAACGGCTTGAAGCCTTCGTAAACGGCCTTGATCACGGCTTCGTTGGTCTTGCATTGCTCGATCTTTTTGTAAATACGTTCCTCGATGAAGATGCGTTCGATGGTGCGGAAATGGAGTTCATCCTGAAGCTTCCGCTCTTTGGCTTCCAACTCGCGCTTGTAAAGTTCGACGGCGTGCTTCGTGTTTTCACGCAACGCTTCGGACGCGGTCATTTCGACCGGGCGATTGTTCTTGATGACGGTGATGCGGCTGGAGATGGATATCTCGCAGTTGGTGAATGCGTAGAGCGCATTGATCAATTGATCCGCAGTCACGCCTGCCGGTGTCCTGAGTTCGATCTCTACTTTCTCGGAGGTATAGTCGTTGATGCTCCGGACCTTCAACTTGCCTTTGCGAACGGCATCCTCAATCGAGGCGATCAACGACTCAGTGGTGGTCGAAGGAGGGATCTCCGTGATCGTGACCGTCGTTTCGTCTTTCGCTTTGATTTTCGCGCGGACCTTGATCGAGCCGCGGCCGTCGTCGTATTCGCGGGCATCCATCAAGCCGCCGGTTTGGAAGTCCGGCAGCAATTTGAAGCTTTCGTTCTTTAGAATGGCGATCTGACCCTGGAGAAGTTCGATGAAATTATGCGGCAAAATGCGGCAGGAAAGTCCGACCGCAATGCCTTCCGCGCCGAGCATCAAGATGAGCGGCAATTTCGAGGGCAACGCCACGGGTTCGTCGTTGCGGCCGTCGTAGCTCGGGACGAACGCGGTGAGTTCGTCGTTGAAGATTTCCCGGCGCGCCAATTCGGTCAGGCGACATTCGATATAGCGGGAGGCGGCCGCGGGATCGCCCGTGTAGATGTTGCCGTAATTGCCCTGGCCCTCGATCAAATAACGTTTGTTCGCAAGCACGACCAGCGCGTCATCGATCGCCGCCTGGCCATGTGGATGATATTTCATCGCTTCGCCGGAAACGGTGGCGACCTTGATCAGGCGCCCATCATCCATCCGCTTGAGCGCCCAGAGAATCCGGCGCTGCACCGGCTTCAATCCGTCTTCGATATTCGGAATCGCGCGATCCCGAATCACATAGGACGCATACTGAAGAAAGTTCGTATCGACGCGCTTGTGCAATTCCAAATCCCGGTCGCCCGGCACAAATGGACGGTGATGGACCACTTCGGGGGGCACATCCTCAGCTTTTACGTGCGTCTCGCCATTGCCAGGGACGCTGTCCGTCGGAGCCGCCGCCGCTTTCGGGGCCGTTTCGCCCACGGGCAATTCCGGTTGATTCGATTCCTCTTTTCGCTTCGCTGCCATGATTTCAGTTCAACAATCCCGAAAACGTTTCCGGGAAATCCTCGCCGTGTCAAACTGCATTGCGATAAACGGGAATGGACTGCGGTAAAGCCGGACACCGCTCCCCGCCTGTTCCACTACCCGTTCCTCAGGAGATGCCGCGTTTGACATCGTCGCGTAAATTGCCATTCTTGTTCTCGAACCCAGGTCTTAATTCCCTAACCAAGGAACCTTACTATGTCAGATTCGACCGCAGATAGGAATGTTCAGCCTGCCATCACGCGACGGAAATTCTCAGCCAACCTCCTTCTCCGTTTTGTTCGAAGCGGATCAGCGTTGCTGCTAACGTTGCTTTTCTCCGCATCCTCGCTTTTGGCGGGCGTAATGATGCAGGGATTTTATTGGGACTGTCCCGGACCCTGGTACCCAACCATGCAATCCAAAGCTGCCTCGCTGAAAAACATTGCGGGTGGTTACGGGATCAATCGCATCTGGTTCCCGGTCCCGCAAAAATCCGGCAGTGGCAGTCTCTCGATGGGCTACGATCCCTATGATTATTACGATCTCGGCGCTTACAGCCAAAACGGCGGGCCCGGCACCCATTTCGGGACGCAAGCCCAACTCAAAAGCGCTGTGGCCGCCTTCAAAGCCCAGGGCATTTCCTGCATCGCCGACATTGTGCTGAATCACCGCAGCGGCGGCCAAAGCGAAGCCAATCCGCAAACGGGCGGAACTTCCTATACGGACTTTAGCGCCGTGGCCAGCGGCCTGTGCAAATGGCATTGGGATTCCTTCCACCCGAGCCCGAGTGAATCGAACGACGAAGGAACTTTCGGCGGCTATCCCGACCTTTCCTTTGTCAGCGCTCCGCCTTACAACGACATGAAAACCTGGCTGAACTGGATGAAAAACTCCGCCAATGCCGGATTCGACGGCTGGCGTTACGACTACGTCAAAGGCTATCACTCGTGGGTCGTTCACGACATGAACGCCGCTTCCGCTCCCTCATTCAGTGTCGGAGAATACTGGGATGCCAATACCACTTTAGTCGATACCTGGGTGAATGCCGCGAACTCTTCCGCGTTCGACTTCGCGCTCTATTACACCATGAAAGCCTTCTGCAACGATGGCAGCGGCGGCGGAAACCTGGCCAATCTTTTCGATCCCACCAAAAGCTATGCCGCCAAAAATCCCACCCGTTCCGTAACCTTTTGCGCGAACCATGACACGGATGAAATCGTCCGCGACAAGATGATGGCTTACGCCATGATCATGACCTACAAAGGATATCCCTGTATCTTCTGGAAAGATTACTACAACTACGGACTGGCGACCGGCGGCGGCAGCGGCAGCGGTTGGGGCAACGGCATTAACCAACTCCTCTGGTGTCGCGAGAAACTCGGCGGCGGCGCCCCGAACATCGAGATTCTCAAGAGCAACGATCCTCAATGCGTTATTTACGGAAGCTACGGTGTCTCCACCGGATCGCCGGGTTACATCACCGTCGTGAACTCCAATCCGACCAACTGGAAAGGCTACACCGTCACCACCGCCAACGGCTGGGTCAAAAACAAAACTCTTAAAGCCTACGCCTGGTCCTCCACCGTCAGCGGCCAAAACTACGCGCCCAACGACCAATTCTGTGATGGCAGTGGCAACGTCCAAATCTGGGCCGCCCCCCGAGGCTACGCCGTCTATTCCGTAACTGGACTGTAAAAAAGCCCCCAATCTTCCGAAGCGCGATCTCCCTCGATCGCGCTTTTTTTTGGCGCCGGCTGGTTCAATCCTCCACCGGAACGACGAGGTTTTGCATGATGTAATCTTTGCGTTCCGGGGTGTTTTTACCCATGTAGAACGTGAGGATGTTTTGGGCTTCGTGTTTGGTCGCGGGTTCGACTTTGCTCAGGCGCATTTCTTTGCCGATGAATTGTTTGAATTCGTTCGGGTTGATTTCGCCGAGGCCTTTGAAGCGGGTGATTTCGGCGCTCTTTCCAAGTTTGGCGGCGGCGGTGTCGCGCTCGGCTTCGCTGTAGCAATAAATCGATTGCTGTTTGTTGCGGACGCGGAAGAGGGGCGTTTCCAAAACGTAGAGATGCCCGTCGAGCGCCAGTTGGTCGAAGAATTTATAGAAGTAAGTGATGAGCAAATTGCGGATATGCAAACCATCGACGTCAGCATCCGTCGCCAGGATCACCTTTTCGTAGCGCAGGTTCGATAGGTTGTCCTCGATGTCGAGCGCGCGCATCAAGTTATACATTTCATCGTTCTTATAAACGATGTCGCGCTTTAAATCCCAAACGTTGAGCGGCTTGCCTTTCAGCACGAAAATCGCCTGCGTATTCACGTCGCGCGTGCTGACAATCGAGCCGGCGGCGGATTGACCTTCGGTCAGGAAGATCATGGTTCCGGCGCCTTTGCCCTTCTCTTTGTTGAAGTGATGTTTGCAGTCCTTCAACTGGGGAATGTGCAGGGTGATCGCTTTCGCCCGGTCGCGCGCGAGTTTCTTCACCTCCTGCAATTCCTTCCGCAACTGCTGCGTGTCCTGGGCTTTCGCGACGATTTTTTCGGCGATGTCCTTGTTGCGATTGAAAAAATGCAGCAGCTCTTCGCGCACCTGGTTCATCAGTTCGGAACGAATCTCCGTGTTGCCAAGCTTGTTCTTGGTCTGCGATTCGAACATCGGATCCTTCAAGCGAATCGCCACCGCCGCGACCATGCATTCGCGCACATCGTCGCCTTCGAATTTGCCCTTGGCATATTCGTTGACCGCCTTCAGAACGCCTTCGCGAAACGCGCTTAAATGCGTGCCGCCGTCCGAAGTGTATTGTCCGTTCACGAACGAATAAACCGTTTCGCCATAACGACTATTGGTGTGCGTGAAGCAAAACTCCAACGTCTTGCTTGAATAATGCAGCGGCAGATAAATCGGTTCGCTATTGTCCCCCTGCAAATCCTCCAGGATCAGATCCATCAAGCCCCGCCGCGCGACAAATGTTTGCCCATTGAAAATGAGTTTCAGCCCGCTGTTCAGGTAGCAGTAATGCCGCAGCCGCTTTTCGATATGTTCGGTCTTGAAATCGTATTCCTTGAAGATCGTCGGGTCGGGCTCGAATTGAACGAACGTGCCATTGGGTTCGGTCGTTTTCCCTTTCTTTTGATCCAGCAACTTGCCCTGCTTGAAGCGCGCTTCGAAGAATTCGCCCTCGCGATGGCTGCGCACGAGGAAATGTTTCGACAGCGCGTTGACGGCCTTCGTGCCCACGCCATTGAGGCCGACGCTGAATTGGAAAACGTCGTCGTTGTATTTGGCGCCGGTATTGATTTGCGAAACGCACTCGATCACTTTGCCGAGAGGAATGCCGCGACCGTAATCGCGGACGGAAACTTTGCTGCCCTCGATGGTGATCAACGCCTCGCGCCCATGCCCCATGATGTATTCGTCGATTGCGTTATCGATCACTTCCTTGAGCAAAATGTAGCAGCCATCGTCGTAATGAGAACCATCGCCGATGCGCCCGATATACATGCCGGTGCGCAGGCGAATATGTTCCAAACTCGACAACGTCTTGATCTTGCTCTCGTCGTAAATGTGCTTTTTATCTTCCGCCATATTTCAAAATCACGGGGCCTGACAATCGGACAGGAAGCGCGGATTGCCAAGCGGAAGTTGCGCCGGAATTAATCGAAAAGGATGGTGCGGTTGGCGCAGAGGAAGACGCGGTCTTCGAAGACGAGTTTGAGGGCGCGGGCGAGGACGATTTGTTCGACGTCGCGGCCGGCGGCGGAAAGGTCTTGCGGTGAGTGGGAATGGTCCACGGGAATGACTTGCTGGACGATGATGGGGCCCTGGTCGAGGGCATCGGTGACGAAATGGGCGGTGGCGCCGATAACTTTGACGCCGCGATCATAGGCCTGTTGGTAGGGACGCGCCCCAATGAACGCGGGCAAAAATGAATGGTGGATGTTGACGATGCGGCGTTCGAAGCGGCGCACGAAATCCGCGCTGAGGATGCGCATGTATTTGGCGAGGACGAGGAAATCGATTTGGTAAGGGGCGAGAAGGTCGAGGATTTGTTGTTCGTGCCGGGTGCGGTCGGCGACGGCGGATGGCACGAAGTGAAAGGGAATGTCGAAGCGTTCGACGAGCGGGCGGAGGGTTTCGTGGTTGGAAATGACGGCGAGGATTTCGCAATGCAGTTCGCTGAACATGTGGCGGACCAAAAGATCGGCAACGCAGTGGTGTTCTTTGGAGGCGAAGAGAATGACGCGTTTCGGCGCGAGGGATGGGAGTTGAATGATGGCGTCGGGGCCGAGAGTGGCGCGAAGTTTTTCCAGGGCGCGGGATTCATCGAAGGAGCCTTCGATTTCGGTGCGCATGAAAAAGCGTTTGGCGCTGCGATCGACGAATTCCTGGTTGCCCACGATGTTGAGGGATTCGGCGAGAAGGACGCCGGTGATGGCGTGGACAAGCCCGACGCGGTCCGGACATTCCACGTTTAAAACCCGCGGCTGCATTGATTATAAAGTGCGCGTCGGGGGCGTGGAATTGGTTTCGATCTTGAGTTGGAACGCGGCGTTGGGAGTTGTAATTGGGACCGATATTTCGGCGGAAGTGATGGAAGCGGGGCCGGGAAAGTTGGTTATTGCGGTCCAGATTTTATAATCGGCGCTGGTTTGAAGCGTGTAGATTTGGTCGGGCGCGGTTTGGAAGGTGAGGACTATGTTTTGGGTGTCGGCGGATTTTATTTTTAAGGGTTGGCCGAAAGGAATGGCGGCGACGCCGACAGAGCCATCCACTCGGCCGAAAGCGAGGCGGCGGGCGTTGGCATCAATGGCCACGGCGGTGACGCGGTAGATTTCGTTGGTGAGCATCGCAACGCGATTGCTGGAGGTGATGTTCCAGATTTCGATGCCGGGTTCATGGCCCCAGGCGATAAGGTCGCCGTCGGGAAAAAAGGCGATGGAATTCGCGGCGGAAACATTTTCGGAGAGGCGCAGCTTTTGTTTTCCGGTGCGCAAATCCCAAACGCAAACTTCGTTGCCATTCGCTTCGGCGGCGGTCGCGACGTAATTGCCGTCGGGCGAAAATTCGACGTAATAAGGATTAACGGTCGTGCCGGTGAGTTCGCGCGCCAGGCTGCCATCGATGGTGTTCCAAATTCGGACGGTTGGATCGACGAAGTCGCCGCCATAGGGGAATTGGTAGCCGCCGACCGAGGCAATTTTCGATCCGTCCGCGGCAAAGGCCAGCCATTTGCTCCAATAGGATCGAGTGTTGAAAAGACGATTGACGATGGCGGCGTCGTTGTAGTTTCGAAGCTCGGCGACGTTGGTGCTTTCGATGCTGCTGGTGAGATAAGAGTTCCAGTCGGGCGCCATGAAGGCGAAGGGAGAAGCGTATTGGCCGGGAATTGTGAAGGTGGATTCACCGGTGCCGAGGGACCAAACGCGACCTTTCAAATAAACCGATTGGCGGTCGGGCGAAAAGCTGATTTGTCCGCTGGAGCGCATGATTTGCGACGGGCCATCGGCGGCTTTGGGGGGCGCGTTCGGAGATTTTTCGGGGGGAGCCGTTTTAAGTTCAACGCGAAGGTCGCCGTTTAAACTGCCGCGCGCTCGAGGTCGAAAATTATCGTCGGCCATCATCAACGCGCCGTCGGGGCTGAAGGCAATGCCCTGGATCGTGCTCGCGCGGAGACAGAGCGGCGTGAATTCTTCGGTGGCGAGATCGACGGTTTGATTGCCGACGGCGAAAGTCGAAGCGTTCGGCGAAAACGCGAGGGCGCCGCCGTCTTTGGCGAAGAGGGAGGCGGTGTTGTCGCCGGTGGAAACATTCCAGGTGTTGAGGGTTCCGTCGTAGCTGGCGCTGGCGAGTTCGGCGGTGGCCGGATTAAACGCCAAACTGTAAACGCCGGTGGGATGGCCGTTCAAAACGCGCTTGGGGGCGCCGGTCGCGACATCCCAGATGCGAACGCTTCGATCGATGGAATTATCGGGCCAACCGGAACCGGAGGCGAGTTGGCTGCCATCCGCGGAAAACGCGAGGCTTTGGACGGTTTCGATGTGGCCGGTGAGGTTTTGAAAATTTCCTTTGGGCAGCGACCACAAGCGAACGTCATGGCCAAACGCGGTCGCAACATGATCGCCGTCGGGCGAAAGCGCCATCGCGGTCGAGCCGACGCCGACATCAATTTTGCCGAGCGGCGCAAGGTTCGCGGCGGAATAGAATTTGAGATTGCCGCCGAGTTCCAACGCCACGACTTGATTCGATTTGGCAAGGTATCCGACGTTTACGTAATGCTCGCCGGTGTCGTCGAGCGCGATTTCGTTTCCGGTGGCGACATTCCAAACGCGCAGAGTTCCGTCGTTGCTGGCCGAGGCGAGAACCGAGCCGTCGGGCGCGAAGGCGAGGCCTTTGATCATGCTGTTATGGCCGCGCAAGGTGCGAAGAAATTTTCGATCGGCACGGCGCCAGAGAAGGATCGATCCATCCCAATCGCCGGTGGCGATGGTGTCGTTGGACACAGCGACGGAGCGGGCGCCGCCCTGGCCGGGAGCGATCCACAGCAGTTCGTCGGCGTGCGCGAAACGAAGCGTGACAACGGCCAAAAGAAGCAACATCAGGGCGAACGGTTTTGTGTCCCTCATGTGCCTGAGTATTCGGCGGGCGCCGTTCCGGACCCATCGGGGGATCGCTGAATGCGAATTAGTTAATCCGAGGAAAACAGGGCGCGGCAATTGGAGCAGCGCGCGGCGCCAGGGGTCGTGACGGCGTCGCAGTTCGAGCAGCGGATCGCGGAGGATTGTTTAAAGCCGATGTAGATGAGAAACGGGCCCGCGATAGTGCCGAGCGGAAACCAAAAGAGAAGAAGGAAGCCGCCGATTTCGAGGACGAGGCCCGGAACGGAAACGACGCGGGCTTTGCGGCGCGAAGCGAGTCCCTGGAGGTTGCCGGGGAGCAGGACGGTGCCCTGGCACGCGGGACATTCGGCCGTCACACCGGCATCGGCGCGCCGATACGGAAAGTTTTTTCCGCAATGTCGGCATCGGCAGGTGAGAATATCAGCGCTCAAGCAAATGGAGGACTTGGCCGTCTTTGGTGAGTTGTTCGCGCAACGCGGAATAATCGAGATCCTGCACGGCGATTTTTTTATCGAGAGCCATCGCGGCGGCGGTGGCGCTGGATTCACCCAGGATCATGAACACAGGCTCCATGCGAATCGAGCCGAACGCGATGTGTGAACTCGAAACGCAAACGGGCACGAGCAGGTTTTCGCATTCGGATTTTTTCGGTGTCACTGAGCCGTAGGCAATTTCGTACGGGCCTTTTGTTGGGACGCCGATGTCGCCTTCGTTTTGCACACTGCCGTCGGGCGTGATGTATCGCTGGATATTGTGGGAATCGATGCCATAGGAGCCCATGCCAATTGAATCCGGCGTGGCGCGTTTTTTGAGCAAATCATTTTCGGTCATCACGTAAACGCCGGTCATGCGCCGGGCTTCGCGCACGTAAATCTGGCGCGGCCAATTTCCATTGTCGGCGAATTCGTCTTTGGAAAGTCCCCATTGGCGCATCCGCTGTTGTGTGGCGGCGGGAACGCGCGGATCGTGCGCGATGAAATAGAGCCAGCTCCTCTGGTAACGTTCGTGTTCGCGCAAAATTTCTCGACGTCGTTCGTAGCTGGCTTCGGGATAATCGTAGCTCGCGCCAATGTCATCCGTGCTCATGGGGCCGTGATTATTGGTGTCGGTTTTGCGATTGGGAATCGGATCGAACTTATCGAACGTTTCGTTCCAACCGGCCGCGTAAATGCGCGCCAGCAAATCGAATTCGGCCGGATCGTAGCCGGCGGGCTTCGCAATCTCGACGCGATTCTCGGCGAGATCGGTGAGGCACATGCGATAGCAATAGGCCTGGACTTTGGTGTCGGCCGCGCCGTATTCGCCGGGCGGTTCGGCGCTGACATGAGGCAACACACCGCTTTTTGGAGTGCCGGGAATTTTGTAGGGACTGACATTTTCCTTCAACACGCCGAAGTGATGGCGATGATGCAGAACGCCGGTTTGCACGCCGTTCCATTGTTCGTTGTAGGTCGATTTGGATTCGCGCCCGACGGTGTAACCAACACCTGCGGCAGCCATCAAATCGCCCTCGTAAGTGGCGTCGATGAACATGCGGCCTTCGTAAATCCTGCCGCTCAACGTGCGCATCGAAACGATTCGCGCGCCATTTTTCTTCACGCCGTTTTTGCGGTCGAGCCACTCATCGCGATCGACGCGCAACGCGAATTCCTTCACGAAACCCTCGAAGACTTCCTCGGCCACGTGCGGTTCGAAAATCCACATCGTTCGTTGCGCGCCATCGATGGCGGGAGTGCCCTGGCCTTTGTTGCCGTATTCGGATTGCTTCTGCCAACGCCATGCTTCGGGCGTTTGATAATGCTGCCAGACGCGATGATAAAACTCGCGCGACAAGCCGCCGATCACCGCTTTGTTTCCGGTATCTGTGAAGCCGAGTCCGCCGCTGGAGAGGCCACCGAGATGTTTGTCCGGCGAAACGACGACGACGGATTTGCCCATCCTTTTCGCCTGCACACCGGCGATGACGGCGGCGGAAGTTCCACCATAAACGACGACATCGAAAACCTCCGCCCGAAGATTGGGGGCGCCGATGAGTGCGATGAAAAGAAACGCGCGCATCATTTTTTCCTTACGGGAATGGGAATGTTGGCAAGCTCGATGCGACCGACCGGGCGCGCGAACCATTCCTCGCGGCGATTGCGGCGGGCTTCGATCAGTTGCTGAAAGAGTTTTGTGTCGGTGCGCAGAACTTCGAGATGCGTTCGCTCGCTTTCGGGAACGTCCGCGGCGACCCGCATCGATTTGATGGGCGTGCGCTGTTCCTCCGTTTCGTAAAAGCCCATTGGCGCCGGACCGCGCGGCATGGCGGAAAGAAGTTCCATTCCTTGCACGACGCGCCCAAGCAGCGTGACGTTTCGATCCAGATGCCGCGGCGCCTGGCCAATCACCACATACAATTCCGTGCCCCCGCCGCTGTCGGGCGCATTGTCGCGACCGGCGCCGACCATGCCGTAACAATGCGTGAGCCACATCGTGCCCGACTGGGGATCGCGCGCGACCGGGAAGCCTTCAAAAAAACCGACTTCGCGCGCATAGACATCGCCATCCGGCAGACGCATGAACGGCGTTTTTTTATCGATGGCGCGCTCGAATTCGGGCGGCAACTTTGCCTTCGCTGTCTTAATTTTGCGCGCCAGTTCGGGATGCTTCTCGGCATTCGGATCGCCCCACTGCACCACGTAATTATCCTGCGCGCGCAAAATGGCGAGCCCGTCGAAATAATTTTCGCGAACCAACGCTTTCACATTCGCCACATGCTTCGGCGCGAACGTCGGCGCCAATTCGATCACGACGCGACCGCCGGGCAAATCGAGATAGACCGTATTCTGCGGATCGAGCGTCCTCCAGTCAGACGCGACCGAATTCGTCAGCAACGACGCCATCGTGAGCGCGTTCGTTTTCAGCTCAGCGCCGACCGCGGTGAGGCCAAGGATGCCCGCCAGTAAGACCCGAAAAAGGTTCACGCCCAAACGCTAGGCGCACCATTTTTTGTGTCGAGCCGTAAAGAATCAAATTTTCTTTTAGGCGCGAGCGTCCATCTCTACGATGAAGTTCATGAATTCACGTGCGCGGATGCGATTGGCTTTGACTTTGGGCGCGGCCATTTTGGCGGCAGGAGCGCGGGCGGCGGCGCCGGATCCGTGGGAGGAAAATGTGCGCACGACCGATCCGCAAACGCCCGAGCAGCAGCTGAAGGCGTTCAAGGCGCCCGAAGGTTTCGAGATGCAGTTGGTTGCGGCGGAACCGGATTTGCGCAAGCCGATGAACATGGCTTTCGACGCGAAAGGCCGCCTGTGGTTGACGGAATCGCGCGAATATCCATTCCCGGTCGCCCCCGGCAAACCGGCGCGCGATACGATTCGGATTTTGGAAGATTTCGACGCCACCGGTCGCGCGCGGAAGATCACCACGTTTGCGGAAGGTTTGAACATTCCGATCGGCATTTATCCTTACAAGAACGGCTGCATCGCCTGGGCGATTCCCAACATTTGGTATTTCGAAGACACGGATGGCGACGGAAAAGCGGACAAAAAGACGCCATTGTATGGGCCGTTCGGTTGGGAGCGCGACACGCACGGGAATCAGGCTTCGTTTCGGCGCGGGTTCGATGGCTGGCTGTACGCGACGCACGGTTACAACAACAATAGCAATGTGCGCGCGGCGGACGGTAGCGAAGTCCACATGAATTCGGGCAACACCTATCGCATGGCGATGGATGGTTCGCACATCGAACAGTTCACGTATGGCCAGGTGAATCCGTTTGGGCTCGCCTTCGATCCAATGGGGCATATGTATTCGGCGGATTGCCATAGCGCGCCGATTTATCAACTGATTCGCGGAGCCTATTATCCTAGCTTCGGCAAGCCCGACGATGGCCTGGGCTTCGCGCCGGTGCTGATGCAGCACACCCACGGTTCGACCGCGATTTGCGGCATCACCTTTGTGGCGGACGATTTGTGGCCGGAGAATTTGCAGGGCGACATCATCATCGGCAACGTGATGACGAGCCGGCTGAACCACGACCAGGTGAGTTACACCGGGTCTTCGCCGCACGCGAAAGAAGCTCCCGATTTTTTGACCACGACCGATCCCTGGTTTCGTCCGGTCGATAATATTTTCGCCCCGGACGGCGCGCTGTACATCGCGGATTTTTACAATCGCATCATTGGACACTACGAAGTGCCGTTGACGCATCCGGGCCGCGATCGCGAACGGGGACGCATCTGGCGCCTCGTCCCGAAAAAAGGTTTACGTCCGCTCGCGTTGAAGGGAACCGACGCGGAAAGTTTGATCGAGGAAATGGCGTCTGGAAGCCTCGCGCGACGGATGCTCGCGATGAATACTTTCGTGGACAACCTCGGCGCCGGGGGCGCGGAAAAACTGGCCGCGGCGTTGAAGGACGCCAAGCCCGCGACGAAGGTGCATTTGCTGTGGGCCTTGCAGCGCGTGGGCAAATTGACCTTCGAACAATTGAGCGAAGCGGCGCGTTCGAGCGACACCGCGTTGCGTTCGCACGTGATGAAAATTTTGTCCGAAACGCCTAAGTGGACCGAGGATCAACGCGCGCTCGTGCATAAAGCGCTGGGTGATGCCGACGCGAATGTGCAGCGCGCGGCCGCCGAAGCCGCCGGCGTGCAAACGTCGATGTCGCACGTTGCTCCGTTGCTCACGTTGCTCGAACACACCGCCGCCAACGACGATCATTTGCGGCACACCGCGCGCGTGGCGTTGCGCAATCAATTGCGCGAACCGTCCGCGTGGAGCGCAGTTGGCAAATCGACGTTGCCCGAAAGTTCCGTGCAAACCCTCGTCGGCATCGCCACCGGAATTCCTTCCGCCGAGGCTGCGGAATTTTTGTTGGATCACCTCGACAAATTGCCTGCCGATAAAGAAAGCCAGCAGCGCGGTTTGCGGCACATCGCGCGTTACGCCCGGCCCGATAAGACCGATGGCCTGGCCAGCTTCGTGCAGGAGAAGGCACGGCAGGACATCGATTTGCAGCTCTCTATTTTGGATTCGGTGCAACAAGGCTTTCAACAACGCGGACTGCCGCCTTCGAGCGCCATTCAACGTTGGGCGATCAAGCTTGCCGCCGAAGTTTTGGATGAAGACCCGGGCTGGAGCTTCGAGCAGGTCGAAGGAGCCAGCGCTCAGAAAAATCCATGGTTCCTCCAACGCCGCGCCTCGGCGGATGGCAATAAGAGTGGAATGTTTCTCTGCAGCTTGCCGCCGGGTGGCGAAGGCTTGACCGGCGCCATGCGCTCGAGCGCATTCGAAGTCCCGGACAAAATTTCGTTTTATATTGCGGGCCACGACGGTTATCCGGACAAACCGGCGAAGCGCAAAAACGTGATTCGTTTGCGCGATGAGAAAACGCGCGAAGTCCTCGCCGAAACCTGGCCGCCGCGTAACGACCTGGCGCAAAAAGTGACCTGGAATCTCGAGGGCGCGAAAGGTCGGAGCGCTTTCCTCGAAGTGGTGGATGCGGACACGGGTGATGCGTATGCCTGGTTGGCAATTGGACGTTTCGAACCGGAAGTGGTCGCTTTGCCGCGCATCGATCCGAGTTCATTGGGCGCGCGCCAAAAAGCCGCCGCCGATCTCGCCAGCAAATATCAAGCGACCGGTTTGCAGCCGCGTCTCGAAACGGCGCTCATGCGCAAATCGACCGACCCGGAAGTGCGGCCCGCGCTCGCGACTGCGCTGCTGGCATTGAAGCCGGACGAAATGGTTTCCGCTCTCGTGCCCACGTTAGGCGAGACAAGCCTCTCACCCGAGTTGCTCGATAATTTGCTAAAAGCGGTGGCGCAACGTTCCGGAGTCGAGCCGTTATTGCTGCAAGTTTTCAAGGAAGCCCCCTCGCGCGTTCAAGCTAAGGTCGCTCTCTCCCTCGCCGGTTCGAGCGCGGGCGCGGAAAAATTGCTGAAAATGATCGAAGAAAAAAATGCGTCGCCACGCTTGCTCCTCGATCGCACCGTCGCCGACAAAATTTCCGCGCTCAAAACGCCTAACGCCACGGAGCGTTTGAAAAAACTGACCGTCGATCTCTCCGCCAACGATGCCGCCCAAAAAATGATCGAGCAACGGCGCGCGCAATACAAACCCGGTCCCGACGCCGCGAAGGAAGGCGAGGCCGTCTTCACCCAGAACTGCGCCATCTGCCACCGCATCGGGACCCTGGGCGCGCTGGTCGGTCCTCAATTGGACGGCATCGGCAATCGCGGCCTCGAACGCTTGCTCGAAGACGTCCTCGATCCCAATCGCAACGTCGATCGCGCCTTTCGCACCCATGTCATCACCTTAAACGACGGCGACGTCGTCAGCGGCCTGCCTCGCCGCGAAGAAGGACAAGTCCTGATCCTTGCCGATTCCACGGGCAAAGAAACCAGCATTCTCAAATCGAACATCAAATCCCGTTGGGAATCCGAAACCTCCCTCATGCCGGAAAACTTCGGCGACATCATCAAACCCGACGATTTCCAAAAACTAATCGCGTTCCTCCTCTCGAAGAAAAAGGAATAAGCCCGGGTGGTAATTTCCGTGTGATCGCGACCTGGGATTAAACGAGTACTCGCCGCAATTCAGCGCGGTTCCGCGTGGCACGGTTCGGAGGCTGCTCTCTAATCGCCTTTTCTTGGGCCGGTCGCTTTGGATAAATGTTGTTCCGTTTTGCTTGTCAGGGAGATGGGACTGGGGGCATGATTGGAGCACACACACATTCACCGGTATGAAAAAGACCAAAGAGACATTTTCTCCAATCACGCGGCGCACTTTTCTGCGCAATGGAGCCATTTTAACGGCGGGCATCGCGGCGTTGTCGCCGGCGGCGCGCGCGCAGACCAATCAAAACAGCAAGCTGCGGATCTACCAGGTCGGCTGCCAGGGCATCGGCGAATTGCAGCGGGCGCAATTGAAAGGGTATGCGCCGGCGGAATTTGTCGGATTCTCGGATGTCGATACGACGGAGATGGATAAGGTCGCCGCGCAATATCCGGGCGCGTGGAAGGAAGTGGATTATCGCCAGGCATTCGCCAATCGCGCGAACCAGTTCGACGCGGTGATTGTGGATGTCCCGGATTTCCATCATTGCCCGATCATGATGTTGGGGATGGCCCATAATAAGCACATGTACGGGCAGAAGCCGCTGGTGCATCAGCTCGATGAACTGCGGGTGGTCAAGGATGCGCTCAAGAAAAAACCCGATTTGGTGACGCAGATGGGAAATCAGCGTGCTTGCATCGCGGGGCGCATGCATGCGGTGGAAATTTTGAAGAAGGGTCAGTTGGGCAAGCCGGTGGAAGCGTACGTGTGGACGGGCGGAGTGGAGCGCGGACATTATTTCGCGGCGCCCTGGAGTGATTACGGCGCAGCCAAGCCGATTAAGGAAGGGATGAATTGGGATTTGTGGAAGGGCCCATTGACCGATGACATTCCTTATAGTGACGAGATTCATCCGCGGCGCTGGCGCGCGTTCTGGGCCACGGGCGGCGGGCAACTCGCGGACTGGGGCTGTCATTTGCTGGACCTGCTCTATTTCGCTTACGATTTGCCGTCGCCAGAAGCGGTGGTGACCACCACGGTCAAAGCCGCTAACATCGGTCATTCGGCGTATAATCAGAGCGTGATTACGTATCCGGGCGGGGGAAATTTTTCGCGCGAGAAGTTTGTGGTTCATTACAACGACAGCTCCATTCAGCCGTCGTTCGCGGCGTTGGGTTTGCCGGCGATGAAGGTGGGCGCGAATCATACCTTGGTGGTCTGCACGGAAGGCACCCTGTTGCTGGAGGCGGACGGGAGATTAACGATTTTCCGCAAGGGCAAAGTAGTTGATGACGAGCCGCTGCCGGAGATCACGCGCCATAATCACTGGAAGGATTGGGTCGATAATTGCCTCGGGGCAAAGAAGCATCTTTGGACTCCGTTCCAAATCGGCGTGCGCATCACGGAGCCCGCGTTGCTGGCGGTGAAGGCGACGCGTTATCCGGGCGTGGAATTGCGCTGGGATGGCGTGGCGCATCGATTCATCAATAACGACAAGGCCAACAAGGAAATCGTTTCGCGCGAATACCGCGCGGGCTTCGAACCGGTGGCCGTGAGTTAATTCAAAGGCTTTTACATCGAAGGGCGAGGAATTATTCCTCGCCCTTTTTTTCTGGAGGGATTTGGCGCTGCGAGTTTGAATTGGAAGATCGAAGAACGAATATCGCCGATGCCCGCGAAGAATGCTTGATGTGGCTGCGGCGCTGGGGTGAATCTTGGGTTTGCCCGATGAAAACTAAGATCCTGATGCGAGGTTCCACACGGCCAGGTTTGTCTTTGATTGCGCTGATCTTTTTCGGCGCGCTGCTCTCAAATTCGACGCCGGCCCAGCTTTCCACCAATATGCAGGCCTGGATGGCCCGGCTGAATTCGGCGGAATTTCGGAGCGAAGGAGCAGGCGGGCGGGGTGGTGCCCGGGGAGCGCGCGGCGGCGCAGGGCGCTGGCTGGAAGGAAGCGCTGGATACACGGCCGTTGAACGGAATACGAATGGCAGCGAAATCGTTCGCTACGATCCAGCCACCGGGCACGCCGAAACGCTTTTAACCGCGAAAGATTTGACCCCGCCGCAATTGAATCGTCCGCTGGCGTTTGGCGAATATTCGTCCTCCGCGGATGGCAAACATCATTTGTTCGCGACGAATCCTCGCCCCACGATGATCCGCAAGACCGCCAATGATTATTGGGTATTGGATCAAACGGATCGCTCGTGGCACAAGCTCGGCGGCAAAACCAACGCTGGTCTCCTCTATGCCAAACTCTCGCCGGATGGGGAACGCGCGGCTTATGTGCGCGAGAATAATCTTTACGTCGAGACCATCCGCAGCGGGTCGATTCGGCGGCTGACGTCCGACGGTTCCGCGTTGGTGATCAACGGCACGTCGGATTGGGTGAACGAGGAGGAGTTGGGAATTCGCAGCGCGTTCGAGTGGAGCCCGGATGGCCGGAATATCGCGTATTTGCGCTTCGACCAAAGTGAAGTTCCCGAGTTCGCGTTGATCAATTACACGGATCAATTGTATCCGGTCATCACGCGGTATCATTATCCCAAGGCTGGTCAGACGAATTCGGCGGTGCGACTGGGGGTTGTAAGCGCGAAGGGCGGGCGGACGCGGTGGGTTCAAGCGCCGGGCGATCCGCGTAATCATTACATTCCCAGGATCGGTTGGGCGGACGCGCAGCAAGTGATTTTTCAGCAACTGGATCGCCGGCACAAAACCAACAACGTCTGGCTGGCCGACGCCAAAACCGGCCGGGTGCGGCGGATGTTCCAGGATCGGGATGAGGCGTGGGTGGATCACAACGACAAATTCACGTGGCTCGAACAGGGGAAGCGACTTTTGTTCACGAGCGAACGGGATGGCTGGCGCCACGCCTACGCGGTGTCGCGCGACGGCGACGCGCGTTTGATTACGACGGGGTCGTTTGATGTTGTCTCGGTTGCGTCCGTGGATGAAGCGAGCGGCTGGCTGTATTACACCGCATCGCCGGAGAATGCCACGCAACGTTTCCTGTATCGGTCGCGCCTTGATGGCTCCGGGCAATCGGAAAGGGTGACTCCGTCCGGGGTTCCGGGAACGCACACGTACAATATCTCGCCGGATGGCCGCTGGGCTTTCCACAGTTATTCGAAATTCGCTGAGCCGGGAATTTCCGAATTGATCAGCCTGCCGGACCACAAAAACGTGCGGGTGTTCCAGGATAATGCGGACCTCAAAGCGAAAGTATCGCCGATCCTGGCGGGTCGCACCGAACTTTTCCAGGTGGAGGTCGGCGACGGTGTGAAACTGGACGGTTGGTTGATCAAGCCGAGCCAGTTTGACGCCTCCAAAAAATATCCCGTGATCGTGTACGTTTATGGCGAGCCCGCCGCGACCACGGTGAACGACAGTTGGTCCGGCACGGGAAGACTGCTGTTGGCCGCGCTGGCCGATGATGGCTATCTGGTGGCCAGTTTCGATAATCGCGGGACGCCCGCGCCAAAAGGCCGCGACTGGCGCAAGGTCGTTTATGGCTCCATCGGCGTTCTGTCCTCAAAGGATCAGGCTGCCGCGGTGCGCGCTCTCGCTGTTTCGCATCCGTTTGTGGATTTGGATCGTGTGGGCGTCTATGGATGGAGCGGCGGCGGTTCCATGACGCTCAATCTGCTTTTTCGCTCGCCGGAACTTTTCAAAGTCGGCGTGGCGGGCGCTCCCGTTCCGGATGAGGCTCTTTACGACACGATTTACCAGGAGCGCTATATGGGATTGCCGAAGGAAAATGCGGAAGGATTCAAAGCAGGTTCGCCCATCAGTTTCGCCAGCGGGCTGCAAGGGAAATTGCTCATCATCCACGGCACAGGCGATGACAACGTGCATTTCCAGGGAACCCAACGATTGATCAATAAATTGATCGAGTTAAATAAACAGTTCAGCTTCATGGAATATCCAAACCGGCGTCATGGCATCGGCGGCGACCACCTCGAAACGCTTCGTTACGGTTTCCTGGAACAATATTTGCCGGCGGGCGGACGATAGAACGATTGAGATGACGTCGGTTTGATTTTTACCGCGAGGCTGACCCCTGGGCTAATGCTGACACGGAGGGTCCGCCCAGGCCGAAGCGCCGAAAAACAGCGCCAGAACGGTCATGCAGAAAATCTTTTCGAGCCAGGATTCCGGAAGAATGAACACGGATTTCATTTAAGGAGGCGATGCGGAAAAGCGAGCCGGACATGATCGGAATCGAGGCGATTGGCAGCAGTTTACTGGAAGAACCTTGCGTTGGGATCGGGTTCGTAGGATACCCACCGTGATATGAACGAATTGCTGGACGGGCGAAGGGAGCGGAGGCCGCGATGATTCTTTCCCTCGAACATCTGGGGCTGGCCGCTCGCAACACCGCGGGCTTGCGAGATTGGTATGTGAATGCGCTCGGCGCGGAAGTGATTTTTGCGAACAACGAAAATCCGCCGGCATTTTTGCTGCGCCTTCCGGGCGGAGCGGTGATCGAAATTTATCCCGCGCATGCTTCCACGGATGAAATTGGCAATAATCGTCTTGCCGGTTGGCGCCACATTGCGTTGCGGGTCGATTCGATCGAAGGCGCGCGGCGGAGTCTCGAGTCGCGGGGCGTCGTTTTCACCGAAGAACCGAAACCAGCGGGCGGCGGCGGGCGCGTTTTGTTTTTTAAGGACGACGAAGGCAACCTGCTGCACCTGGTTGAACGTCCGCCCGGCGTGCGGTATTGATGCCTGGGCGATTGGCCCGTGCCGAAGTGGAAAAACTTTTCTCAACGCAAATGTTGCGGGCTCGATGGCCCTGGGCGGTCGCGGCGGGCGTGATGTTGGCGCTGGCACAACCGAAGTTCGAGATCGCGGGGTTCGCCTGGGTCGCGCCGGCGATCCTTCTATTGGCGACATTCGGCGCCACACCCAAACAAACATTTCGCGTCGGCTTTATCGCGGGTTGGGCCCAGCAACTGGTCACGCTTTACTGGCTGCTGTTCATTCCATTTCCCATCGGCGCCTTCGTCGGTTGGCTGGCGCTCACCGCGTATCTCGCGCTGTATCCAGCGCTCTGGTGTCTGATCGCGTGGAAGCTTTTTCCTCTGACATTGCGCGGCGAACTGTTCGATCCCACCCCGACCGATCACTTCACCGAAACGAACCTTTTGCAACGCCTCGCGTGGAGCCTTCTGTGCGCCTGCGCGTGGGTCGCGATGGAAATGACCGTCGGCCGAATGCTCGGTGGATTTCCCTGGAATTTTTTGGGCGTCAGCCAATTTCGAATGCTGCCACTGATTCAAGTCAGCCAATTTACTGGCGTTTATGGCGTTTCATTCGTCATGGTTTGGTTCGCTTGCTCCGTCTTTTCCGCGGGCATGAATCTCACGCGTCATGCGAATCGGTTTTGGGCGCTCGAAATGATCCCGTCGATCACGGTCATCGTCGCACTGCTTTTATTCGGCTTCGTTCGCGTCAATGCGCACACCGTATCGCCCCGCACCGTGCGCGTCGCTCTGGTGCAACCGAGCATTCCGCAGGATTTAATTTTCGATCCGCGCGAAAACACGAATCGGTTCAAGGAATTGGTGAAGCTGTCGGAGCTGGCTCTCAAATCGAAACCGCAAATCCTCGTCTGGCCCGAAGCGGCCGTGCCCACGATGTTGCGTTACGACACCAACACCGCCAATGCCATCATCAATCTCGTCACAAATCATCACGTCTGGTCGATCATCGGCTCGGATGACGCCGCGCCGCGTTCGGATGCCCCGGCTTTCGTGCCGCAATCCGAGAGCGACTATTATTTCTACAACAGCGCTTTTGCGGTCAGCCCCAACGGCGATCTGCTCGGCGGGTATCGCAAGCGTAAGCTCGTGATCTTCGGCGAATTCGTCCCGTTCGCGGACTGGCTCCCGTTCATGAAATACCTCACACCCGTGGGCGAAAACAGTTTTCACCGCGGCGTCGAAGCCGTCCCATTTCAATTGCACGATCTCGACGTGACCACGTCGGCGTTGATTTGTTTCGAAGATACCTTTCCCGATTTCGTGCGCGAATACGTTCGTGAAGACACCGACTTTCTTCTGAACATCACGAACAACGGCTGGTTCGGCGAGAGCGCCGCGCAATGGCAACACGCCACGTCCGCCATTTTTCGCGCGGTTGAAAACCAGATTCCCCTCGTGCGTTGCGCGAACAACGGCCTGACCTGCTGGGTCGATGAAACCGGTCGCCTGCACGAAGTTTACGCCGGCAACTCGAAAGACATTTATGCGGCCGGCTTCAAGACCACGGAAATTCCATTGCTCCCCAAAAACCAAAAACGCACGCTGACCTTTTACAATCGTCACGGCGACGTCTTCGGCTGGCTCTGCGTCGGCCTGGCCCTCGCGGGAATCTCATTCCGCTCGCGACGTTGCGTTGCTTCCGGATCTAGCGACCCATAGTCGCAGCCACCAGCCGGATTTCGCCGTAAGAATATTTTTCCCCGAACATCTCTTTGACCGGGCTGATGAATTCGCTCGGATATTTTATCAACGCAGCGCGGATTTCGTTCTCAGCTTCGACAGTGAGGAACTGGCGTAGATCGATTTTTTCTCCGTTGGATATGGCCTGCGCGAGGTGGCTGACAATCGTTGATTCCACCAGATCGCGCAGCGTGGCGATTTCTTTCACGGTTTTACCCGCGCGGAATAAGTGCATCGTTTCGCGAACGGTGTCGCTTCGACCCGCCGAGCGTTGAGGAGGAGGAGGAGGGGAGGGAGAAGGTTCCGCCTTTTTAAAATCTTTTCTGTTATTCGTGGCCAGAAATTCTCGAATTTCAGCGGTGAACATTGGCGCGAAGTCCTGGACTTTGCGATCGCCTACACCGGGGACGCGGGAAAATTCGTCCACGGTGATTGGATAGGACCGGGCCATGTAACGCAGAGCGCTGTCGTGAAAAATAACGTATGGAGGCACGCCGCGACTTTGCGCAATGTTCAACCGCACAGCGCGCAGCCGGCTAAATAACTCCTCATCGCATTCGACAAAACCGGTTTGTTTGGCGGGCTTCTTGATTTCGAGCAGTTTAGTCAGTTGGATCTTGCGCCGATCTTTTAATGCGGAGCGTCCGTCATTGGTGAGTTCGAGAACGTTCATGCGCTCGGCATTTTGCGCGAGCAGGCCGAGGCGGATTAACTCGCGACCGATGTTCTGCCATTGTTCTCGCGGAAGGTCTTTGCCAATTCCGTAAGTGGAAAGTTGGTCATGATTGAATTGACGAATCTTCTCGGTGTTGGCGCCGACCAATACATCGACCACGTGACGCAGGCCCATGGAAAACCCGCTCCGCTCGCGAATGCGATAGACGCAGGAGAGAATTTTCTGCGCGGGAAGGGTGGCGTCATACATCTCGCGGGGAGCGAGGCAATTATCGCAGCCGCCGCAATTATCGAGCGGATATTCCTCGCTGAAATAGCGGAGGAGTTGAGCGCGTCGGCATTCGGAGGATTCAGCAAAATGAACGATTTCGTTAAGTTGCTGGCGGGCCACGGTTTTTTCGGCCTCGGGCTTTTCGTCGATAAACATCGAATATTTCACGACGTCGCCCGCATTAAAGAGCAGGACGCATTCGCTGGGGAGCCCATCGCGTCCGGCGCGTCCGGTTTCCTGGTAATAGCCTTCGATGTTCTTCGGCAGATCGCGATGGATCACGAAGCGGACGTTCGACTTATTGATGCCGAGCCCGAACGCAATCGTGGCGCAAATGATTTTCGTTTCGTCACGCAGAAACGCATCCTGATTGCGCGCGCGTTCTTCATTCGTGAGGCCGGCGTGATACGGCAGAGCCGAAATTTTGTCTTCTGCAAGATCGCGTGCGAGCGCTTCGGTGGTCTTGCGACTCTGGCAGTAAATAATCCCACTTTCCTGCGGACGTTCACGGATGAAAGCGAGAATTTGATCGTAAGGAGAATCGCGCGGAACGACGCGGTAGAGAAGATTTTCGCGATTGAAACTGCCGATGTGAATTCCCGGATCGCGCAGGCGCAATAACGTGACGATGTCGGCGCGCACGCGATCGGTCGCCGTCGCCGTGCAGGCCATGAAAGGCACGTCCGGAAAACGATCGCGCAATTCCGGAATCTGTCGGTATTCAGGGCGAAAATCGTGACCCCATTCGCTGATACAATGCGCTTCGTCGATCGCGATGAGAGTAGGATTCCATTTGCGCAGGTCTTCGAGAAAACCGGAAAGCATCAGGCGCTCGGGCGCAACATAGAGCAGCTTGAAAGCGCCTTCGTGCAAGCCGCGCAGACGCCTGCGGGACTCCTCCGCTGGCAGCGAAGAATTCAGGCAGCTTGCGAAAATGCCGCTCGCGGTGAGTTGATCGACCTGATCTTTCATCAACGCGATCAGCGGCGAAACGACCACGGTCAACCCGGGCCGCATCACGGCGGGCAATTGGAAACAAAGCGATTTGCCGCCGCCGGTCGGCAGCAGCGCGAAGGTGTCGCGCCCAGCCATCACGTCGCTGACAATCTCGAATTGATGCGGACGAAACGTGTCGTAACCGAAGTAACGCTTGAGCGCGGCTGAGAGATCGGAGCTGTTTTCCACAACCAAATGCTCCTACAATTTCCTGACCCAGATGTTGCGAAAACGCACCGGGCAATCATGTCCGGCAAGAACGATTGGGCCTGCGCTGATTTTGCGACGATGCCCCGGCAGCACGCGATGTCCCGTTTCGCCGTAAATTTCCTGGTTCAAATGCACGAGCACGCCATTGTGATGCATCGTAATGCGCGACGGCGAAATCTGTTTCTCGCCTTCGTAACGCGCCGCCGTGAAAACGATGTCGTAACTCTGCCATTCGCCTGGCTTGCGCGTGGCGTTAACGAGCGGCGGAGTCTGCGCATAAACCGCCGCCGCCTGTCCGTCCGGGCACCACTTCACATTGTAAGAATCGAAAATTTGAATTTCATACAAACCCATCAGGATCACGCCGTTGTTGCCTTGATTGTACCAGGGACCTTCCCAATTCGCCGGAGCCATCCATTCAAGGTGCAGTTGCATATCTCCGAACGAATCCTTGCTCGTGAGACTGCCCGCAACCGCGACGATTTCCGATTTGTCCAACTTCCATTGCGTCGCGCCCCAGTGCGACAAATCCTTGCCGTCGAACAAAACAATCGCATCCGCCGGAATCGGCGCGGGACCAGGAGCTGGGCCGGGATCGACGCGCCTGGGCGCGGGTCGGTCCGGATCGTGCACGACGAAATCGCACCACGGAAGCTTCGGCGTATCCTTATATCCAAAAACGCCCGATCCATCCTTGGCGTAAACCAGCCCGTCGGAAAGCTCCGCGCCGCCGGTGTTAAAAAGCGTGAAAAGAAAAATCGCGCAAAAGCAAACGAAACGCATGGCGCACCTTAAAAAGCGGCGCGCTCGCGGGCAAGCTTTTCAACCTTTGCCGTGCAGGAAATCGTATTGGATCTTGGCCATGATCTTCTTGAGCTTGGCGACCTTGACCGTTTCCGGCATGAAATAAATGGCCCACTCGGGACGCGTTTTCATTTTCTCGAACGCCTCGAAAAACGCATTCAAGCCCTCGACGAGAATTCCCGCATCCAGAGCGCCATGCACCCCCGCGGCAAAGGCCGCTTCGTATTCTTCGGCCGTCAGCACTTTATTGATCGGCGTCGAATTCCCCTTGTCATCCATGATTTCCTTTTCGTGCTTCTTAAACTGCCCCAGATAATGGTGCGCGAAATTGACCGACACGAAAATGCCCGCGACCGAATTGAAATTGCTCAACTGCTCGTTCATCACGTCGTCCGACCAATACGCTTCGTTATCGATGTCGGGCAACGCGGCGAGTTCCTTCACGCCCGTTTCCGTCGAAAGAGAATCGATGTACTTCTGATAATATTTTTTATCCTTGAGCCCAATCGCCTTCGCGTGCGCCAGATTATTGATCAAATCCAGGAAACCGACCGAAATGAAAATCATCGGCATCGGTTTCTTTTCGTCCGCATATTCCTCGAGCTTGATAAACGGTTTTACATCCGTGTCCAGCGAGACGGGTTGCTCGTGGATGAGTTCCTTATATTGCGGCTTGAGCGCACCCTGAATATCGAATGCCATCTTGCTGACGGTGCCCCAGCCGGAGGGATAGGTGTGTGTGGGCGCCGTCGCGGCGTCCGCCGCCAGGCCAGTTCGCGCCAAGGCGGCAATGAAAAACAAAAAAGCCAAAGGCCGAGAAATCCATTTAGCAATCATGGTCAATAGAATCATTATTTCTCAGAAAAACGTCAAGTATATCGGAGCCTCATGAAAGTCCTTGCGAAAACGCGACTTACCAATCCTGTCCGAAACGCCTCGTTTTTGCCGGGTATTCGTTCGTTGATTGTTTTTTCGCAACTTTCTCGCGGGCGACTGTGTTCTTCTGGTATAAAGGCCCTGCACGAGCGGGGCAGAACGATGATCGATTCGGCACAATTCGAGGTGTTCATGCGGAACTACCAGAACATGGTATTCTCGACCGCGATTCGTTTGCTCGCCAACGAAAGCGAAGCGCAGGACGTTTCGCAGGAGGTTTTTCTCAAGGCTTACGAACGGTTCAACGATCTGAAGAACAGCCCGACGGCCGGCGGTTGGCTCAAGACGGTCACAACGAATCTTTGCCTGAATCATTTGACGCGGTATCGCGGGCGTTGGCGCTTTTTCTCGGAGATGTTCACGCACGATGACGACGATGATTTTACGCTGGAAATCCCGGCGGCGGAATCGACGTCGGAGCATATGCACGAACTGGATCAACGGCAGATCGTGGAGCGGGCGTTGCATCGGTTGCCGGCGAATCAACGCGTGCCGCTGGCTCTGTATCATTATGAGGGGAAGAGTTACGAGGAGATCGCCGTGATCACGCGCACGTCGTTGAGCAAGGTGAAGACGGATATTTTCCGGGCGCGCGAGGCGTTGCGCAAAAAGTTGAAGATCGATCTCGCCGGCGAGGAAGGCTGGGAGGAATACGGCGGCAAAGCGGCGCCCGCGCGGGTCGCGGCGACGCCGCCTTCGCGGCCGGAAGGTTTTTCGATGGTCGGGTTGCTCGCGCCGAGCGCGTTATGAACTAAGCGAATTTTTTGTCTGCATGTCACTGGAATATGAAAAAAAGTTGGAAGAACGGATTCACCGTGAACTGGCCAAAGTTCCCGAGCGAATCGCTCCCGAGAGTCTGATTTCGTCCGTGCTCGCCGCTGTGGCCGCGCGCGAGTCGCGCCCATGGTGGCGCAAGCCGATTCCCGAATGGCCGCGCAATAATCAATTCGTCTTCATGGGCGTGATGCTCGCTTTGGTCGTTTGCGCGGCCTTCGGCCTTTGGCAACTCTGGCCGCACGGGATCATCCAGGAAATTCCCGCGCAGGCGGCGGCGGCGGTCGAGCCGATGCGTCCGATGTTCTCGGTGCTCGAAACGCTGGGCCGCGCTTCGGCGTTGATGGCGCGTTCGATCACGCAACCGTGGTTGGTCGCGATCGCGGCGGCTTTGTTGTTCGCGTATCTTTCGTGCATTGGCATGGGCATGGCCTGGTATCGAGTCACATTCCAGAAAGGTTCGCTTACCCACGCGTGAAACGTTTTCTAACCAGTCTCCTGTTCGCAATTCTGCTCGGCAGCGTTTTTTTGCGCGCGCAGGAAAAGACAGAGCCGGCGCCTCCCGCGCAACCGGAAACGGCCGCGACTCCCGAGCCGGCGGAGGAAGTCAAAACGGTCACGGACGATTCGAATGTCGATGTGGATTTCGATGCGGACAAAGGGACGATGCACGTCCGTCGGCGGCATCACCGCAACCATGATCCGGACGTTCAAATTCGCAGCAACGTCAACGTGGCCAAAGGCGAGACGGTGCACGATTTGGTGGTGATCGCGGGCAAACTTGTCATCGATGGCACGGTGGACGGAAATGTGGTGGCGGTCGCGACGGACACAACGATTAACGGCAAAATTAACGGAACGCTGGTGGTGGTTCCGGGGCCGGCCCATTTTGGACCGAACGCGGAAGTGATGGATGAAGCCATCGTCGTCGGGCAAACGTTCAAGGACAAAGGCGCGAAGTTTCACGGCGAATTTCATCCGGTGGCGATCCCCGATTTGGTGCCGATCATCACGGGCGCGAAGGATTTCCTGTTCGAAGGCGTGCTGTATATGCGGCCGTTGCCGCCGAACGTCCGCTGGGTTTGGGTCGTTCACGGCGCGATGCTGCTCGGGCTCGCGGGACTCACGCTGCTGTTTCCATCGCCGGTTAAAATTGGCGCCGCGGCAATTGCCGATCGCCCCGTCGTCTCGATGCTAAGTGGGTTTCTAACGCTCATTCTTTTTCTGCCGGTTTTGGTCCTGCTGATTGCCACCGTCGTCGGAATCGTGGCTGTTCCATTCGCATTCGCCGGCTTCGCGCTGGCGGCCTTGTTCGGCAAGGCATCGGTGATGGAATTCATCGGTCTTCAAATCGGCCGCAATTTGCGTGTGGCGATGCTCGAATCGCCGTTGGTGGCGCTGTTGATTGGCGCTGTGATTCTCGGATTGTTTTACATGGTGCCCATCGTTGGCGTGATGGTTTGGCTGGCCGCGACGGTGCTGGGAATCGGTGCGATCATGGTGGCGACGGCCACGGCATTGAACAGCCGCCCAACCACGCCGACGCCCGTGGGCCCATCGCCAACGCCAGGCGTTCCGCCGCTGGTGCCGATTGATCCCGCGATTTCCACCTCGGCGCCGCCGCTGGCGACAACGACCTTAACTTCCGCGCCGGCGCTCCAATATCAACGCGTCGGCTTTTGGAAACGCACGTTCGCTTCGTTGCTCGATTGGTTCATCCTCGCGATCCCTGTGATCCTGAGCCACGGCCTGTTGCTGCTGATGGCGGTGGCCTATTTCGTCGCGATGTGGACCTGGAAGGGCACGACCATCGGCGGAATTTGTCTCGGCCTGAAAGTCGTGCGCACGGATGGAACGCCGGTCGATTTTGCGGTCTCGTTGGTGCGCAGTCTGGCCAGCATTTTCTCCTTCGTCGTTTTATTCCTCGGCTTTTTCTGGGCCGGCTGGGACAAGGACAAGCAATCGTGGCATGACAAAATCGCGGGCACGGTCGTGGTGCAAGTCCCTAAAGGGATGTCGCTGCTCTGAGCCTTCGGTCGGGGATTGTCGCCACGCTTCGAATTGCGTTTTTACTGATACCCGAATTTTTCCACTCAATTAAGTTTTTCCCAGCGCAAGGGGAAAAGTGGGTGCGCAGATCAAATGGGGAGAAATCCAGTAGATCGAAAAAGAGGCGGTCTCTCACGAGGCCGCCTCTTTTCTTTCTATGAGATTGACGAACTTCTAATAGCGCCTAAGGTCGCTCGGAAAAACCGGCCATGAAACGATACCTCCTCGCGCTCCTGCTCTTGATCGTCCCTGCGCACGCCGCCGCCAACAAGCCCGCCGCCGCGGCCGAAACGGAAAAGGAACCGACGTTGTTCGACCTGGCGAAGTGGACTTATGGCCCGTCCAAAGTGAGCATCGATAAATATGCGCAGGTCGATTTGAAGGATGGCTACATGTTCACGGGCGCGGAGGGAACGCGCAAAATTCTCGAGGACCGCGGGAATCCGACCAGTGGGAATGAATACGGGTTTTTGATGCCGACCAATGGCGGGTGGTTCGTCGTTTTCCGATTCGAAGACGTGGGCTATGTGAAGGATGACGACAAGGACAAGTTGAATCCGGACAAGCTGTTGAGCGCGATTCGAAGCGGGAACGAGCAAGGGAACAAGCGTCGCGAGAAAATGGGAACCTCGACGATGAAGATTATCGGCTGGGAATATCCGCCGAAATACAACGAACAAACGCACAATTTGGAATGGGCCATTCGGGCGGAAAGCGATGGGCGGCCGGTGGTGAATTACAACACGCGATTGCTCGGGCGCGCTGGGGTAATGGAAGCCATCCTGGTGATTAACCCAACCAACTTGACGGCCGCGCTGCCGGAGTTTCAGGACGTGCTCAAGGGCTACACTTACAAGAGCGGGCAGAATTACGCCGAATATCGGCAGGGCGATAAGATGGCGAAATACGGATTGGCCGCGCTGGTCACGGGCGGCGCCGCAGCGCTGGCGGTGAAGACGGGGCTGCTGAGCACGATCATTCTTTTCTTCAAAAAGGGAATTAAATTGATCGTTGTGGCGGTGGCCGCCGTGGGCGCATGGATCAAGCGTTTGATTTACGGCAAGCCGCGCCAGGATGTTTCCGGTTCGAACACCAACCCGTAACTTCGCCGGATGTCCGATGAACAAACGCTCCTGGCGGTCCTCGTCGTCATTTACCTGGTCGATTGCGTTTATTGGGTTCCCCGGAGCGGACTGAGCGTCACGAACTGGCTGTCGAAACGTTGGACGTTGCGATTTCCCTCCGCGATTGTCGGCAACGAACGCGGCGCGCTGGGCTTCGCAAACCCGCTCCCGCCGCTCGGCCTCGCCAGCCGTTGCCTGGGCCTCACCATTTCGATCGCGCACGAAGGAATCTTTTCACGAAAGCTTTGGCGCTGGTCCGAAATAAAAACCGTCGAGCGATCCGAACGCGAAATCCTCATCAACGGCGAACTCTTTTATAAGGCGCCCACCGAATACGCCGCCCGCCGGCTCGCGATCGAACTCGCGCGCCTCTCTAAACGCGACGACAAGAAACGCGCTGTCGAAATCACCAAACTCATTTCCGATTCGTGCGATCCCGACCTCATCACGAATCGAATCGACACCTTCAAAAAAACAACCGCCCGCCTGCGCCTCCTCGCGAACATTCTTTTCGCGTTCCTGTTCATCATTTGTCCGTTCAGCGTTTGGCGCTTCGGAATTGTCGCCGCACTCTGGCCCATTGTCGGCGCGATGTATCTCCAAACCATCGTCATCTCCCTCCTCTTTTCCAAGGCGCATCGGAAAATTTATCCCGACGATTCCGCGCAAATCCTAAAGCCCTTCATCACGATGCTCCTCGCCGCCCCGAGCGCCATTCGTGTGCAGGATATCCTTTGCCGCCCGCTCCTCGAGCCCTTCCATCCCCTCGCCGTGGCGAAAGCGCTTTGCCCCCCGGACCAATTCACTCCGCTTGCCTCCCAAACCATCCGCGACCTCACCTATCCGCGCCAGAAATTGAACACAGTGGAATCCGCCCACCGCGACACCCTGCTCAAAACGATCACGACCCAACTCGAACTCGACCCCGCGGATTTTCTGCAGCCCCCAAAGCCAACCGAATCGACGCACACCAAATACTGCCCGCGCTGCCTCCAACAATTCACCCAACACGCCGCATCGTGTCCCGATTGTGGAGAGCGCGAGTTGAATCGCTTTTAGCGGGAGTC
>Ga0070686_100000169_pt1 | contig 45641 bp, 39 predicted proteins | sample KBSS23LmetaG_FD_65654 | JGI IMG/M metagenome (GOLD analysis project Ga0070686, IMG submission 65654) | Switchgrass rhizosphere microbial communities from Kellogg Biological Station, Michigan, USA - KBS S2-3L metaG | ecosystem: Host-associated > Plants > Roots > Rhizosphere ...
AGGGCATCGTCGACTGAACTGCAGCAGACCTCGAGGACCATGGTGCGGGAATCCTAGACAGCGATGTTGCGGTCAGTCAACGATCGCTCGCGGCCGTGACTCCATGGTAGGGTCGTGGTCTCAGCCAGGAGACCGGTAGATGGCGAGTATCGGTGAGGAGACGTACTCTTCGCTGCGGGGACAATTCAAAGGCGACCTGCTGCATCCCGGTGACGCCGGTTACGAAGCTGCGCGTTCGGTGTGGAACGGCATGTTCAGCCGCAAGCCGGCTTTGATTGCGCGTTGCGCCGATGTGAGCGATGTTCAGCATGCCGTCCGCGCGGCTCGCGAGATCGAGCTCGCGACTGCCATTCGATGTGGAGGACACAGCCTCGCCGGCTTCAGCACCTGCGATGGCCTGGTGATCGACCTCTCTCGCATGCGAGAGGTCATAGTCGATCCGGTTCGGCAGCGGGGACGCTTCAGCGGCGGCTGTCTGCTCGGGTCGGTGGACACAGCAACGCAGCAAGCCGGACTGGTGTTTCCATCAGGTGTGGTCTCGCATACCGGAGCGGCCGGGCTGGTCCTGGGTGGCGGCACCGGATGGCTGACGCGACGTTTCGGACTGTCCTGCGACAACGTCGAGGGTTTCACCCTCGTGACCGCCGACAGCTCCGTCGTGCGCGCCAACGCCACGGACAATGCCGATCTGTTTTGGGCCCTGCGTGGTGGCGGTGGCAACTTTGGCGTGGTCACGGAATTCGAAGTCCGGTTGCATCGGCTGACCGGTGTCGTTCTGGCGGAGGGAATGACTCCGGGGAAAGATATCCGCCGCCTTCTCGAGCTGTGGCGCGACGTCATGCCCGAATCGCCACACGAGCTGAAATGGAACATCAACCTGCGCCTGGCGCCGGCCACTGAGAAGACGCCGCCGGAACTCCGCTCGCGGCCGGTTGCAAGCTCTTCGCTCCTCTGGACCGGCAGCCCGGAGGCCGCGCAGCCGCATCTGCGACGAGCGCACGGCATGTGTCACCCAGATTCGGCGAGCGACACATCGCTGTCGTTTCTGGACCTGCAAACCATGGCCGATGACGATTTCCCGCATGGCCGCCGCTACTACGTCAAATCGGGCTACTTTACCTCCCTCGACAACCAGACGATCGACCGTCTGCTCGATGCCGTGGCCACGATACCGTCCTCAGAGACGATCATCGAACTGGCGTACCTTGGTGGCGCCGCAGCGGAAGTCGGAGCAGGCGACACCGCGTTCGGCGATCGCAGCGCACCCATCGTACTGACGCTGCTGGCGAATTGGACCAACCCGTCGGATGATGCCGCCCACATCGCCTGGGCTCGCGGTATCTTCGAACGACTTCGCCCGGCGATGAAACCAGGCGTCTATGTGAACTTCATGAGCGGCGACGAGCAGTCCCGTGTGCCCGAGGCGTATCACCAACGATGGGAACGCATGGTCGCCATCAAGTCGCACTACGATCCCCAGAACTTCTTCCGGCTGAATCAGAATGTTCCGCCACGCAGCGTCGCTGCCGAGGGCTCTCGGATTAGTGTTCCGCTGTCTTGACCGACGAGAATGGAGTTGCCTGCGGACTGACCATTCACTCGTCATGGTGATCGCGACTCGAATCAGCGCATCATCACAGCAGCCTCGGACGAACGCTTATTTGTGCCTGCACTAACTCGACGCGCTTCGTCTCAGCGTCGCTGCGACCAGGTTGGCCCCCACCGATCGGGCACATCCAGCGCCGTGTAGATGCCGAGCGGCTCCACGGCGTCGACGAGCTCCGCACGTCGCTTCTCGATCGATTCGATGATCGCCGAGCGAGAGGTGCGGTGCTGCTCGTAGACGATCATTTCGCTCCAGTACTCGATCACCAGATAGCGCAACGATCGGTTCTGGTCGTGGAGAAACGAGCTTCCGAGGTACGAACGGGTCTGCCGGTTCAACGCCGTCCAGTCGCCATCGACGCCGTAGAGCTGTTCGAACTCTTTTTGCCGACCGCTCTTCACGTCGAACTGCCACATGATTGCAATCATCGGCAGGAATCATAACAACGGCTGTCGAGCGGCAGCACCGCGACTTCCGGCGACGGGCTTGTGGCGCCGTCGCGAGGATACGCCTCGCGCTCGAGCGTGAATCGCAAGAACCGTCGTCGCACGCCGCATCATACCGGCATAGCGGCAGCCGCATGCTAGGTGGTCGGGCGAGCGCTCGCACGTCTCAGATGCAGCACAGACAGTGCTGTCACCGCCAGGACCACTCCCAGAACGAGGCCCACGAACGCCGCGCCGACGACGTAAACAGCAATGTAGGCGACGACGCGAAATGCCGGCTGCCTGCTCCAGGTCGCCATTGTTGCCGAGACCATGACGATGAGGGCAATGCCGCCAGCTATGGCCGCGCTTTCCGCGGGGCCTCGCCACAACGCGAACGGCGTGACACGGTACTCGCAGGCGTGGACATAGGTACGCCAAAAGATCAGCAGCGCAACCGGCGCAAGTCCGAGAAGCATCGGAAGTGCACCAATCGCAGACGACAGTGGCGTCGGCGGGGTCGGGCGCACGGCCTCCGACGTGTAATCAAGATAGGCGGCGAACGCTGCCGGCACGATGACGGTGAGCACACCATTCAGAGCAGCTGCCTGCCACTCCGGCTGGAGCCGCCGCGGCGCGTTGTGCCGTGAAAGGCCGGCGGGCACGAATCTGTAGGCACCCAGCGGTCAAGAGATCGATGTCAGTTGCGTGTCGAGGCGCGGTCGATCCCTATTTGAACGGGCGGATGATAGCACTCGACCACCGCCTGCGGGCGTCTTCGATGCCCGTGCTCAACCGGAGTAAGCTAGCCGCCATGCATCCCGTGAAACGCGTCCTGTTCGCCCTCGTTCTCGTGGCGGTCGCCGGCGCATCGTCTGCTCGCGGCGACGGCGCGGTCAAACCTCGCATCCGCGCCATCACCGGCTTCATCACCATCGACCCGAAGACCTACACGTCGCAGATTCAGGAAACGGTCACGTTTCTGAGTCAGGTGCGCGACGCGCTCAAGGCGGCGGGATACGACGTCGCGGGCATCCGAATCTCGACCCAGCCGTTCCCTGAGTACACACGCGGACTCTCTCGCACGGACGGCGCGGCGGTGCTGCGCGGCATCAACGATCTCGCCGCAACGCTGCGCTTCGCGCCCAACGTCGGTCCGGCGCTCGTGAAGGACACGGACGACACGGCGTCGATCGATCTGATCACCGACGTCCTCTCGCAACCTGGCAACCGCCTGAACGCGAACCTCATCGTCGCCGGTGACGATGGCATTCATTGGAACGCGGTTCGCCAGGCGGCGCGCGTCATCAAGGCGGTCGGCGAGCGCAGCCCGCACGGACAGGGCAACTTCAACTTCGGCGCGACGGCGATGCTGAAACCGTTCGGCCCGTTCTACCCGGGCGCATGGCATCCCGGCGGCGGGCCACGCAGCTTTGCCATCGGACTGGAAGCGGCGAACGTGGTGATGGACGTGTTCGCGCGCGACCACGACCCGCGGACAGCCGCACGATCGCTGACCGATGCGCTGGCCGTGCACTTGCGCGCGGTCGAAACGGCGGCGATGAAGACCGCCGCCAATAGCGGATGGACCTACGCCGGCATCGATCCGACGCCGGCGCCCGGTGGTCAGTCGTCGATCGGGGCGGCAATCGAATCGTTCATCGGCGCGCCGTTCGGTTCCCCGGGAACCGAAACCGCGGCCGCCATCATCACGCGCGCCGTCAAGGACGTCCCGGTCAAGCAGACCGGCTATTCGGGCCTGATGATTCCCGTGCTCGAGGAAACGACGCTGACGCGCCGCTGGACCGAAGGCACCTACAGCCTCGACTCGATCCTCGCCTACTCGGCGGTCTGTGCCGGAGGCGTCGATACCGTTCCGCTTCCCGGGGATACCAGCGAAGCCGCCATCGCCAGCATCGTCGGCGACGTGGCGACGCTGGCGTTCAAGTGGAACAAACCGCTCGCCGTGCGGCTGCTGCCGGCGCCAGGCAAAAAGGCGGGCGAGATGACCGAGTTCAGCGGCGCGCTCGCCAACGCGATCATCCAGCCGCTGCCGGGCGCGGTGCGACGGTAAGACGGCCCACGGAGGGGCGGCAAGCGCGCGGACGCGCTCGATGCGCCCGCCTCCTCCGAAATCCCGTGCTCCCCCTCCAGATTCGCTGCGTCCCGCTCGCGCACCTGCAGCGCTCCCGCCCGTAATCGAAGTTTTTCGTGGCGCTGTCGTTGCAAGCTCACTTGACGATCTCACGCTTCATCGGCAGTTGCGGTGCGGCGCGCTCTTGCCAATGAGCCCATGAGTGAAACCGTCCTCAGCGGTGAACGCCAGGTCCTTGAACTGATCGCGGCGGGCGGTCAGCTGACCGCCGTGCTCGAGGCCATCTGCGCGCTGGTCGAAGAGCGTCAGGGTCTCGCTGCGTGCGTGTATTTGCTCGATGCTGACGCGCGCACGATGTCGTTCGCTGCCGGGCCTGGTGTACCCGCCCGGTGGGCGGCGGTGACGACCTCCTTTCCAGTGACGGCGACCGGCGGCGCGTGCGGCGGCCTGCTCAATGCCCGCAATCCAGTCGTCATCGACAATCTTCAGACGAGCCCGTTGTGTTCCCCGGACTGGCGCGAGGAGGCGCGCGCCTCCGGCATTGTCGGCGTCTGGTCGACTCCGTTTTTCACGATCGATGGACGCCGCTTGGGAACCTTCGCGCTCCTCAGCACGGCGCCGTCGCGTCCGGACGACGAGCAGCGGCGGCGCGTCAGCCGCGCGGCGTACCTGGCCGGCATCGCCGTGGAACTGCACCAGACTCAGGCGTCGATGCGCGAGAGCGAGCAGCGCTTCTCCACCGCGTTCTACGCGGGTCCAGCGGCGATGGCAATCATCGGCTTCGCCGACCGGCGGTTCCGCTATGTCAACGACGAGTTCCTCGACTTGTGGGGCCGCTCGCGAGCCGAGGTCATCGGCCGGACCGCGGTCGATCTTGGATTGTGGGTTGATCCGAACGCCCGCGACGCGATCTGGGGACCAATCGAGGAGCATGGCGGCGTTCGTGATTTCGAAGCGAAAGGGCGCGGCAGACGCGGCGAGATCGATCTGCTCTTATGGGCGCAGCGGATGCCAATTCTCGGCGAGCCCTGCGTTCTCACGATCGCCTGCGACATCACCGAACGGAAGCGCGCCGAGGCGGCATTGGCCTACAGCGAACGGCTGCTTCGCGTGGTGCTCGACGCGCTGCCCGTGGCCGTCGCCGTGGTGGACACCGCCGGCGACATCGTGCTGACCAATCCCGCATCGCAGCAGATCTGGGGGACGACGATTACCGACGGCCGCGAGCGCAGGGCAAAGAGCAAGGCGTGGTGGCTGGAGAGCGGGCGACCGGTTGCGCCGACCGAATGGGCGTCAATCCGCGCGCTGGATCGCGGTGAAGCGACGATCGGCGAGGTGCTGGCCATCGAAGCGCGTGACGGGACCCGCAAGATCATCGAGAACTCCGCGGTGCCGATTCGCGACGGGTGCGACGCGATCACCGGCGCGGTGATCATCAACGCCGATATTTCCGCCCGGCGCAAGGCGGAACGCGACCTGCACGCGTCGCTCGCGCAGTTACACGCGCTCACCGGGCGGCTGATGCGCGCCCAGGACGACGAGCGGCGGCGAATCGCCCAGATGCTCCACGAGACGACGGCGCAGGATCTCGCCGCGCTGAAGATGCAGCTGGGCAGCCTCACGCGGTCGGAGCCGGCGCTGTCCGAGCACGCGCGCGCGGCGCTCAAGGAAAGCATCGAGCTTGCCGAACGGTCGATGGCAAGCGTTCGCACGCTGTCGTACCTGCTCCATCCGCCGTTTCTCGACGAGGCCGGAATCGTGTCGGCGCTGCGCTGGTATGCGGAAGGGTTTTCGAAGCGGAGCGGGATCACGATCGATCTGGATCTTCCCCACACATTTCCGCGGATGACGCAGGACGTCGAGACGACGCTGTTCCGCGTCGTCCAGGAGGCGCTCATCAATATCCATCGCCACGCCGACAGTCCCAACGCGGCGATCCGTCTGCACGGGCGCGGTTCGGAAGTGCTGCTCGAAGTCGAAGACCACGGTCGCGGGATGCCGTCCGAACCGCTCGCGCAGCCGCCGGCTGGCGGTGGCGCGCTCGGCGTGGGCGTGGCGAGCATGCGCGAGCGTCTGCAGCAGCTCGGCGGCGTTCTCGACATCGAATCGAGCCCACGCGGCACGATCGTTCGCGCGCGTGTCCCGTTCGTCGGAGCGGACATGTGAGCGCGGAGCCACTTCGCGTCGTCATCGTCGACGATCATGGCGTCGTCCGGCGCGGTGTGCGGGCGCTGATCGAGACGCACCCTGCATGGCGGGTCGTTGGCGAGGGCGCCACCGGCCGGGAAGCCGTGGAACTGGTCCGGCATCTCCGACCGCACGTGGTGGTGCTCGATTTGAGCATGCCGGAAATGAACGGGCTGGAGGCAACCCGCCAGATCGTCACGGAATCGCCACAGACCGAGGTGCTGGTGCTGACCATGCACCACTCGGAGCAGCTTGCGCGCGACGTGCTACAGGCCGGCGCACGAGGCTACCTCCTCAAGTCCGACGCTGATCAAAACCTGATTGCTGCGGTCGACAGTCTTCGTCAGCACAAGCCCTTTCTGACATCGACGGTGACCGAGTTCGTGCTCGACGGATACATGCAGTCGACCGACGGTGCCGATGATGCGGAAACGCTACCCAGGGTCACCCCGCGCGAACGGGAGGTCATTCAGCTCATCGCCGAGGGCCATTCGAGCAAGGCGACGGCGGCAGTCCTGGGTGTGAGCGTCAAGACGGTGGATGCGCATCGCGCCAACATCATGCGCAAATTGCGTCTGCGGTCGGTCAGCGATCTCGTCCGCTACGCGATCAGAAACAAGATGGTTCAGCCGTAGGTGACTCCCTAAATCCCCGTAGGTAGTTTTCCCGCCGCGGATTACCAATTCACCCGGATAGCGACGGCGGTCGAATCAGATTCAAATGTCTTTCGTGCCGCGTGCCGTCGGTACATCCATGTACCGACACGGACCGGTGATGATGCGACGCTGCCGCCGACTTCCGTTTTCCCACGGTCGCCTCGACACACGTGACCCGACATTCGCTTCGCCGACCCAAGCAGAACCGATTATTGAGGCAGTTGGCCGCTGACGATCGCGCCGCGCTGCTCGCCGGCGCGGAATACGTGGAGTTGCCCGTCGGCCATATGTTCGCCAGAGTCGGCGACCCGATTGCGGTGGCGTACTTTCCCGACTGTGGCGTGATGTCGGTCGTCGGGGAGATGACGACCGGGCATCAGGTCGCGCTCGCTGCAGTCGGCGCCGAAGGGGCGCTCGGCATTGCCGCGCTGTTAGGAAAACAGCGATACCCGGTGACGGTGAGCGTTCTGGTCGAGTCCTGCGGCCACGCCATCGCGGCTGGCCGTCTGGTCGACGGGTTCCGTCGCTCCGAGGCCGTCCGCCGCGTGATGCTCAGCCACATCGGCAGCCGGATGTGGGAATTGATCACGGCGGCGGCCTGCAACCGCGTGCACTCCCATCGCCAGCGGCTCGCACGGTGGCTGCTGACCACGACCGACAAGGCCGGACAACGCTCACTGGCGACAACTCACGAAGCGCTCGCGCAGCTGGTCGGCGGGCCTCGACACGCCGTCACCGTCGCGCTCAACGAGCTGGACGCCAAGGGCGCGATTGCGCATCTGCGCGGGCGCATCGAGATCCTCGATCGTCGCGTGCTGATCGCCCAGGCGTGTGAGTGTTACCGCACGTCTATAGCTTCGGCCTCGCCGTGAAGATTCGCACCTTTTGGTACACGCGTGTACCGACACCGTCAGCACGATGTGTCAGGGTGCGCTGCGGCGCACCAATGACGAGAGACGCTGGTCGACGGACGGATCGCTGCAGATAGGAGGCGAGAATTCGTGTCCGACCATCCCTTGGACCGCGACGATCAGGAACGCATCAAGCACCTCTCTGAATTGCTCGATGATCTCGTCCGCAGCCGGCCGATCCTGCCGGCGTGCCCTCGCTGCGCCGCAACCAGTGTCGCGCCGACCGGTCCGGCCGGCGCGAGGACCGAGTGGCTGCTCTGCGAAAGCTGCTCTCACGTGTGGGCACGCAGTCGAACACCTCCGACGCGCCGCGCCGGGTGACGAGAGCCGTTGAGGCGCCAAGCGCTCCCGCTTCGTTGGCACCCGGCGGCATGACCTCCGGTCGGCGGCGCGGCGTGTTTCTACGTGTTGCGGAACGGCTGCAGGAACGCTCCGAATCCCGACGCGGACGCTGCCTCCACCGGCGCGAAGGTCACGCGTCCCAGGGCCTCGCTGCCCCACGTCATCTCAATCGCCATCAGCAGTTGCACATCGGCGCGGGCGACCTCCGAAACCGTCACGTCGGTGGCGACGCGCTTGAGCGCTTCGGGCGAGATCTGGCCGAGCCGCACGCTGCGCCGCCCGTCGCGGACCATGTGGTTGCCGACGGTGATGTCGCCGACGAGCACGTCGAGGAGCCGGCTGCGCCACTGCGGCGACAGCCGTCGAAACGCGGAACGGAACCACACCGTACCAAGCAGCTTTCTGATCTCGCCGCTCTCGAGTGGGATGTCGCACGTCGCGCCGTCGGCGGCGAGGGCGACCGCTGACGACTCGTTGCGGTTGAGCGCCAGCGCAAATTCCCAGAACGTGGCAAAGGCGCGCGGCTCGGACGCGGGTGGCGCGACGGGCGGCGGCGTTGACGGCGCGTCGATCGGCGGCCAGGGATTTCGCGCTCCGTTGATCGAACCCGACGCCGGCACCACGTCTGCACCATCAGCGTTGCGATCGGCGACACGGGCCGCCGCAGCAGCAGCGGCCGTGACGAACGGCTGCCGGACCGATCGCACGTCCGGCCACTCGATCTGGAGCGGCGGATGGGTGCCGGTGTACTCCGCAAACAGCGCGGTCACACCCCACGGCTTCGGCGCCGCGGGCGCAAAGGCGTGCAGCGGGTTGTAGGTCGCCGGCCCCGGGCCGGCGGTCGCGAGTGATGCGAGCCCCCCTTTGATGCGGCCGTCGACGAGGTTCGACCACTGCCCGTGGATGCAAATCAGCGACGTGCCGACCGGCTTGCTGAACAACGAATAGGGATTCTCCCAGCACATGTCGACCGCCCGCCTCACTTCGTCGTCGGTCGGGTCGGCGCCGGGCTGCGGATCGATCTCGGCGAAGCCGACGCGCAGTCGGCCGGGACCGGCGAACAGCATCGAGAGATCGGACGGATCGACCTGCGACAGGTCCGACAGCACGTACAACAGGCCGCGCAGTGCGCGCGCGATCGGCCGGTTCATCTGCTCCCAGACGGTCTGTTGCGGCTGCGGGTTGGCGCTCGAGTAGCCGCGGTCGTTGAGGATCTCGATCAGGCGGATTCCAGCAAGGTCGAACTGCTCGGAGATCGTCAACGCGTGGTCGTATCGCCGCTTCTCGACTTCGTGCCACTCGAACGACGGCCTGACGAAGATTGGAATCACCAGCTTCCGCTGATCGCGCGCCATGCGGGCGATTGGTAAGAGCGTGCCGGCACCGGTCCCCTTGCCGCCGGTGCCAATCAGGATCACCACCGCATAGGGTTTGAGCAGCGCCTCCACCTCGGCCCTCGACTCGTCCAGGGCGCGCCGGGCCACGTCGGGATCGTGGCGCGAGCCGAGGCGCCCGGTCGTCTGCGCGCCGATGATCACGCGCTCTTCGGCGGGAATGTCCGATACCGAGAACTCGTTGGTATCGAGGAATCGCGTGACCACGGCACGCCGGAGGCGCTCCGCGTAGCGGGGATCGCTTTTCTGCACCGTGGCCAGGTCACGACGAAAGAGCGCCTTTACCGAGCGGAGAATGTGACCGCCGCCACCGCCCACGCTCAGCATGAGGATGTTCATACGGGAGCTCCTGTCCTGGGACCCGGGTTGAACTGGAACGGGATGACGACCCACGCGCCTTCCGCGCGCAGCGGGCGGGGCTCGAACGGATAGCTTCTGAGGCGATGGGCAATGCGTTCGACGTCGTACTCGACATTGCGCCGGTGGTCGTCGAGGTTCGGGTAGCGCCGGCCGGCCGCCGGCGCCAGCAGGATTTCGAGCCGCCGATCGCGCGGCCGCCAGCGAAACCGCGCCCGCACGGGACTGTCGGCCACGCCGGCGATCCGCAGCGGCTTCTCGAAATCGCCGACGAACACATCGGCGAACTGCTGCAGCTCCCGCGACAGCGCGCGGCGGCGCGTCACGACGCGCTCGACGCTCCGCCATCCGAATCCGATCGCCGCGCCGAACGCCGCCGGCCCGAGACACATCAAGGCGAGCGTCAGCGGCCAGTCGTGCGTCGAAGGCGGAGGCGAGTGCGGGTCGGGAATCGTTTCCCGCGGGTCGGGAACCGTTTGCCGAGGGTCGGGAAGGGTTTCTTCATGAACTCCGGCAGAAACGGTTCCCGACTCCCCATGAGCAGAAACGGTTCCCGACCCCCTCACGCGCCGTTCCGCCGGAATGCACGCCTGCCACCCCGCCTGGACCCGGTTGTACGCGGATTTCGGGATCACCCTCGTGCGATCGACGATGCGAAACCAGGTTTCGCGGCGGTTGTCGGCTCGCCCCGTGACCCGCCGTGCGACGGCGAACACGGTCTCGCCGCGCTGGATCGTGTCGCATCGCACAGGCTGCGACCGGGCGTCGGCATCCGTCGGCGCGAGCATCGGCGCGACCAGCAACGCCGTCACGAGGAGACGCATGTCGACTCTGTGCACGCTAGCGGCGCGAGGCGAATCTCAAGTTTCGTACCAAGGTACGGTACGTGAGTTCTGCTGGAAAACGGTCGAGTTGCTCGGCGAGTGTCCGCCCGTTGGTGTCACATCGAACTACGGTGCCGTGAACGCGTACACGTCACGAGTCAGGGGTCGGGAACCGTTTTCCACTGTCGTTCACGGAAAACGGTTCCGGACCCCGTTCTGCAGCCGAGCTGGCGACGTCAGCACGCTGATCACCGTGGCGAGAGCCACAGCGCCTGCATCGCAACCGCGACGCTGGTGAAGTTAGTGCCGGTTCGCACGATCACGCCGGAGCCGTAGGCGATCTTGAACGAGTAGCGAGACCCGACCGGCATCGACAGCGTGACGCCGGCGCGCGAGTTGTTCACCGGGATCGACGCATCGCCCTCTTCGACGCGCGCGCTGCCGCCGGCGTACCACGTGGTGTCGAACGCCAGCCACAGCCGCGGTCGCAGCGTGTAACTCACGTGCGCCTGCGCGGCAAGTACCGCCTCCTGCGACCGCGCCCGGCCGCCGGGATAGAAGTCGTCGTTGCGCGTGAAGAACGTCGCGCCGAGGTACGCGTCGGCGTCGACGCGGCGGATCGGGACCGAGATGCCGATCTCCGGTTTGAACGCCCACCGGTTGTTGCCGAGGTTGATCAGCTTCGTGTCGTAGTACTGCCCGGCGGGGGCGGAGACGCTCAGGCTCGCGCCGATGATCGTCCGCCGCGGTGCACGCGCGAATTCCCGCGCCGACATCGCCGGGTTGCCGCGCAGGTTCACCGACAGCTTGAACCGCGCATCGGCGAGCCCGGATCGCGACGTCGCCGCCGCCTGCTCCTGAATCTTCCCGGTGACGTCGGCAAGCACGTACGGGAGCGCCACCGTGCCGAGCGCCAGGTTGCCGAACAGATCGAACGAGTGCCCGACGGCGGCGACAAACCCCTGCACGTCCGCATGCACGTCGGTGAGCGGCAGCGTCGGATCGAACACAACCGCTCCAGTCGACCAGCTGTAGCTGCCGACGAAAAAATTCGCGCCGACCGGCGACGCCGAATATGCCTTCGGCTCCATGTCCTGCGCCGCGGCCTGCTCCGCCGGCACACACGCGCAGAGCCCGATCACGGCTGCCACCCAGGTTGCGTGCCGCATCATCCGGTCGGCTCCCGCGTCAGCCTACGAGGTGGAGCACGTTGCGAATCACCGACCAGCGCGGCTGCCGCCGTACGGCGTTCTGGCCGAGAATCCAGTGGACGAACAGTTCGTTGATCGTGCCGTCCTTCGTCTTCAGATCGATCCAGGTGTTGAGGACGCCGACCATCTGCTGGTCGCGGCCGGCGATGGCATAGCCAAGCGGCACCTTGAACGGCCGCGGCTTCGGCACCGCGACGCCGTAAGCGGGATGCAGGATCGTGTAGGCCGAGCCGCGCTCGGCGGTCGCGACGAAGGCATCGAGCGGCGGATCGTGCGGTGTGAACATGTCGTCCATGCCGCCGGCGAGCTCCACGATCTCGGCGTCGCGCAGCTCGTCCTGAATTTTCTGCTTGAAGTACGCGCTCCGTGGAACGCCGATGCGGAGATGACGCTTGTCGCGAATCTTCGCCCACTCGTCGAACGACGACACCAGGTGATCGAGGACGACGAAGGCGATGGTCTCGTCGAGATACGGCGTCGAGAACTGGACGTGAATGGCGCGCTCGGCGGTGATGACGGCGCCGGACATGATCAGGTCGCACAGCGCCGGGTCGACGCCTGATTCGAGCACCGCTCGGCTCACCGGCACGAATTCGACGCCGATGCCCAGGTCGCGCCCGAACTGCTGCGCCATTTCGACGTCGAGGCCGACCAGGTCGCCGCGGCGGTTGAAATAGACGTACGGCAGACTGTCGTCGAAGTAGCCGACGCGGAGGACGCCGCGCGCCCGCGCCCGATCGAGGAGCGACGTCGTGAGGGGCGGCAGCGGCGGTACCGCGTCGCCCGGTTTGAAGATCCGCGCCTCGCCGCGGTCGCGGACCGCCTCCATCGACGCGATCACCTGATCCTTGTCGTACGGCGTCCGCAGTTCCCGTTCGAGGAGCAGCCGCAGCCCGCCAACCGAGACCACCGTCAACGCCGCCGTCACGACGCCGAACCGCAGCAGCTTGCGCCGGTCGACGCGCATCCTCCCGGTGATCGCGCAGGTGCCAATCAGCGCGACCGCGACCGTGTGCGTCGCCGCGACCAGCGTTCCGAACCGCGCGTTGACCACGCCCGAGGCAAGGAACAACTGAAACGTATCGCTGGGTACTCTCAGCTGGTCGAGGAGGAACGGGATCGCGGCGTTGACGCTGCCGAACATCACCACCAGCCCGGTGCCGGCGAGGCGCACGTAATCGGCGGCGGCGACCCTCGTGTCGGAAAACCACGCCGCGAACAGCACGAAGCTGAGCGACAGCAGCTTGCCGGCGTGCGGGAAGTTGAACGACGCCGGGACGATCACGTCGGGCAGCGCGTCTTCGTGCGCGTCTGCGGCGGCGTACTCGCGCAGCAACTGCTTGATCTCCTCGATCAGCAGCGGGAGCACCGCGAACAGGCTCGTCGTCATGAACGCCAGCACCAGCGCGTTGCGAGTTCGCGACAGCACCGCCCGAAACGGCACCGGCGTGACCGCGGCAACCAGCGCCGGGAGCAGCCACAGGCTCAACAACAACGCCATTGCGACGTAGCTGACCAGATAGACCTGCAGCCGTTCGAGCGTCGCGAGGCTGAGCGTGCCGCTCACCACCGCGGCGATCGCGAACACCCCGTACGGCGTCAACGACACGATGAACCCGGTCGCGTTGCCGATCGCGTCGTTGGCGATCCCCAGCACCTCGAGGAGCCGCGCCTTGCGCGGCACGGCGATCAGCGCCAGCCCGACGATCACGCTGAACAGCACGACTGCCGGAACGATGTTGTTGGCGAGCGAGTTGAACGGGTTGGTCGGGATGTAGAGGCCGAGGAAGTCGAACCCTTCACGCTCCTGCAGCAGCGTCGTGCTGAAGAACGACGCGCTCTCGTGCCGCGGGAAGATCAGCGTGACGAGCAGCGCCGCCGCGAGCGCCAGGCCCCATAGCAGCAACAGCACCAGGCCCACCCGCTTGCCGAGCGTGCGCGCCTGCTCGCCGTCGAGCGCGCCGAGGCCGGCGATGATCGAGATCGTCACGTACGGCAGCACCGTCATCTGCAGCAGCCGGACGTAGCCGTCGGCGGCGATCTGCAGGATCGCGGTCGCGTCGCCGAACACCACGCCGGCGGCGGCGCCGGCAAGCACGCCGTACAGGATCCGTCTGGAGAGGGGGCTGGCCGGAGGGGACGGCGTAGCGGCGACGCCGGTGGCTGTCAGCGCTTGCGCCACGGGCTCACTCGGGCATGTGGTAGCGCGTCAGCAGCACGGTGACATCGTCGTGCGTCCCCGAGTTGATGGCTCGCGTCACCAGCGTTTCGCACTGCCCGTCGACCGTGTCCTTCGAACCAAGCACCTCGGCAATCTCGTCGTCGCGGATCGCATCGGTGAGGCCGTTGGTGCACAGCATCACGAGGTCGCCGTCGGCGAGCGTGATGCGCTCGATGTCGACCACCGGATCCGACGTGCCGGCGCCGAGCGCGTCGGTCAGGATGTGGTGACGATCCAGCGCCGTGCCGGTCAAGTCGACGAGGTGCTGCCGCGCGTTGTCGCGCAGGATGGCGCGCGTGTGATCGCGGGTCAGCTGCATCAGGTCGCCTTCGCGGAACAGGTACGATCGTGAATGGCCGACGTGCGCGAAGAACAGCTCGCGTCCAGCGCTGACCGATGCGGTCATCGTCGTCTGCAGCGGCGCGTCGCGACGCGACCGGTTCGCGTAGACGAGGGCGGAGTCGATCTGGCGATAGAAGCCGTGCACGAGCGCGGAGATCTCGTGGGCGATCGCATCGTCGACGCGCAGCCGCCACTGGCCGTAGCGAACCGCCAGCTCCATCAGCGCGGTGATCGCCAGCCGGCTGGCGAGTTCACCAGCCGAGCCCATGCCGTCGGCAACCACCATCCCGTAGGCGTGCTCGTCGAAGCGCCGGATCCCGTCGCGCGGCAGGCTGGTCAGGAGTATTTCCTGCGAACGGCCCAGCCTCACGACGGCGTAGTGATCGTCGTTGGCCGGCCGCATCGCCGGCGCCCGCGAGCGCGCCGCCAGCTCCACCGTCGCGCTTGCCGACAGCGGTGGAAAGAGGTCTGGTGTCAGCAGCAGCATCGACATGAACGCGGGCACGTTGTCGGATTGCATCGCCGCCTCACCACTCGTTGCCGCCCGACGATCCGGCGCGGGCGCGCAGGCGCCGGTTCAGACCGCCGGCGACGCCGAGCCACCCGGCGACGAAGATGATGTTCAGCGCCGCGAAACCGCCGATGCTGAGCGCGGTCAGCTCGCCCGAATAGACGATCCCCGCCTGCAACACGTCACCGGCGCGCTGGAAGAACGAGTCGACCGCCTGCTTGGCCTTGTACTTCGCCTCGCGGCTGGTCGGCAGCCACAGCGCCTGCTTGGTGGTGTTGCCGAGCGAGTAGTCGATGCTGTTGTCGGCGATCTTGAGCCAGCGGATGAACTCGAACGACGGCGCCGACACCATGCCGATGTAGCCGACCAGCGCGACGATCGGATGGATGAACAGCGCCCGCGCGACGCCGAGGACCTTGAACACGCGCGAGACGACGAACATCTGCAGCAGGAACCCGATCAGGTTCACGTAGCCGAAGTAGCTGCTGTAGGTCTCGCTGATGAACTGCTCGCGCGCCGCCTGGCCGGCGGCGTCGGCGCCGTAGGCCGCGGTCGCGGCGTCGACGACGTACTTGCCGAACAGGTACTCGCCCGAGGTGTTGACGACGTTGAGGACGAGGACGAGCAGCGCGATCAGCCCGAGATACCGATCGGAGAGCAGCATGCGAAAGCCGGTCGGACCGTCTTCGAGCTTCTGCTCGTCGACCTGTTTGGACTTCGCGCCGCGAACGGTGACGCGATCGGCGAGCCGCGCCAGCAGGACGCAGAACACCAGCACGACCGCGCCCCCGACCAGCAGGCGCGACGTGCCGACGCTCTTCACGAGCTGACCGGCGCGGATCGATCCGACCCACGCGCCGAGGCTGGCGCCGACGCCGAGCAGCGGAAACAGCCGCTTGCCCTGCTCCTGGCTGTAGAGATCGGCGGCAAAGCCCCAGAACTGCGCGATCACCATCACGTTGAAGATGCCAACCCAGAGGAAGAACACGATGCCGACGCGGAGGCCGGCGCCGATCGCCATCAGGAACAACACGAGGTTGGAGGCGAAGAACAGCGTGACCCACTGAATCAGCTGGACACGGTTGACGCGCGACGCGAACGCGCCGTAAGCCGGGACGAGCACCAGCAGCAGCAGCGCCTGACCCGCCGACGAGTAGCTCTTCACCTCGGCGCCGCCCTCGCTGAGGATGAATCCTTCGCGCGCGGTCTTCAGCAGGTAGTAGCCGCTGAGCAGCAGGAACATCGCCCCGGTCATCAACAACGCGCTCGTCGCTTCGCCGCGGCGGACGTCCGCGACCGGCGACAGCAACCGTTCGATCAGCCCTCTCTCGGGGACGGGCTGCGCGGAGTCGAGCGCGACCGACGCGGGGGTCGCAGCCATCACTGATCCTTTGTCGCCCGCGGTGCCGGGTTCGGCGTCGACGGCGGCGCGTCGGGCAGGCGCTCGAGGCCGACGAGTTTCCAGCCGTCCGCCGTACGGCGGAAGTGCGTGCGCACCGGCTGCTGCCACGTTGGATGCGCCGTGCTGTCGGCGCTGATGTCGATCTGGACGTACGAGCCGGAGCTGTCGGGCAGCGCGCCCGGCGCCATCGTCGACGTCGTCGTGCTGTCGCTGCGGCCGATCGACGTGGTCGCGCCGGTGGCGTTGTCGAAGCGTGCCCAGGCGGCGCGGTAGGCGGCCGGCGGTTCGGCGAACCGCGCCGCGACCGCCGCGTTCTCGAACGTCAGCCGGCCGTCGGCGCCGAGCGACGGGTTCACGATCGGGTTGATCGCCGGCAGATACGCGCGACCGATGGCGTCGCGGCGCTTGATCAGCACTGCGGCGAGATGCGCCTCGGCCGCCGGATCGCTGTACTGACCGGTGTGCACCGCGGCGCGAATCTGCTCGTCGGTGAACGCCATCACCTTGCGCGCGGCCCAGAAGGCATCGTCGGCGCGCAGCTCGATGTAGGCCAGAACCGGCGTCTGCGGCTTCCACACCGTCGGATTGAACCGATCGCCCTCGAACAGTCCGACCGAGGAGTACTCGGTGTAGGGGACGGTCTGCCACGGGCTGAGCGCAAAGCCATAGGTGAGGAACCTGCGCTTGGTGGCCGGACCGTCGTAGTAGTACTCCCACCCCATGTCCCACTCGTGGAGGTTGTTGGCCATGCCGAAGCTGGAGCCGACGTCCTGCAGGTAGTGCTTGATCACGGTCCGGCCGTCTTCCTCGACGAGCGTGTCGAGCGTGTTGCCGGCCTTCCAGTCGACCAGGTTGGTCCACGCGCCGAACACGCGCAGCGCGCGCAGCTCGCGGCGATCCTGGTGCGGCACCAGATCGTTCGGATCGTCGGAACGGGTGCCCGAGTAGCGGAACGGCCCGAGCACCTTGCCCGGCAGCAGGCGTCCGGCCGACGCGCGATAGGTGCCATCCGCGTTGCGGGCGGCGCGCTCGAGCACGCGGTCGATGTCGTCGCGTGTGAACGGCGTCCGCGCGCCCGACGGCCGTTTCACCGTCGCCTTTGGATCGATCTCGACCCGCGCGGGATCGAACTTCGTGATGAAGGTCTCGACCATGTTGTAGCCGAGCGCCCAGAACAGTTTGGTCGCGATCTCGACGCCGCCGGTACTCGCCTCGGGAAAGTCGGGCGAGTCGAATTGGAGAAACCATGTCTCGCCGTTAGCGTCCTTCGCGGTGAAACCGGGATTGGTGCCGGCCGACTTCTCGCGGAGCAGGGTCCACTTCTCCGGCGACGGCACGGTGTCGGAGTTCACGCCGCGCGCGACCTGCTCAGGCGTGAGCGGCGTCGAGCCGATCCGGTTGACCAGCCAGCTCGAGTCGGGCACCTCGTCGACGGTGTTGATGTTGCCGGCGCGGCGGTTCGACGGCTTCTTCGACGCGTTTACGAACAGGTTGAACGAGTACTCGAAGAACAGATCGATGCCCAGCGGCTTCGCCTTGGCGGCGCTTTTCCGCTCCGGCTCGCGGGCAATCGGATCGTCGACGTAGAACGTTGGTCCGGCCGCCGTCACCGCGGCGGCCAACGCGACGGCGATGACGACAGCGGACATTGCCAGATGTCTGCGCATGACCCGTCCCTCAGAAGACCTGTGACGCGGAGAAATTGAGCACGAAGCCCTCGGATCCTTTCGCCAGCTCGATGCGCAGCGGCGTCGTGATCGGGCCGTGGAACCGGAAGCCGAGGCCGTAGTCGGCCTTGCTGCTCGTATGCCAGAGATCGCCCGGAGTCGGCGCCACCGTGCCGGTGTCGTAGAACAGCGCCATCTCGAGGAAGCGGTTGATGTTGGCGCGCCACTCCCCCTGCAGCAGCAGGCTGTTCAAGTCGCGCAGCCGCCAGCTCGCGTAGGCGCGCAGGTCCGAGCCGCCGCTGAACGACGGCATCATGAAGAACGGGATCGTCTGGCCGCTCTTGTCGTACGTGGTTTGTGCGAACGCGCGAAACGCGAGCACCCACGCCTCGCGCAGGATCGGGATGTGTTGCAGCGCGGTGTAGTCCACCTGGTTGAAGCCGTAGAGGTTGTCGTTGTCGGTGTAGTCGTGGATGGTGACGCCGTAGAAGCCACCGCGCCGCGTGTAACCCCTGGCTGGCCGCGAGTCGATCCCGACCGTCGCCTGCGTGTGCAGGTAGATCGGCGACGCGCCGAGGCCGGGGAGCGTCTGCGGCGTGTAGACCTGCTCGATCGAGGTCACGCTGCCCGACGCGGGTCCCTGGTTCCACTGCGACACCTCGACGTCGCCGCGCACCATGAACAGCTTCCTGGTCGGGAACACTTCGAGCGTCGCCCCGAGATACGGCTGCGTGAAGCCGAAGTTGGTGCGGTTTTCCTGCGGCGTGGTCGCGCCGATGCCGAAGAAGTTCACCTGCGTCGCTTCGCGCCACCCGCCGAGCACCGACAGCGTGCCGCGGCGCTTGAACAGGTCCGGTGCGAAGAACTGCGCTTCGAGCCGCTTGTAGCCCGACGGCGTGATGCTGCCGCGGACATCGATCCAGTTGTACGAGCTGACGTAGCGCGTGTAGCCGGCGCCGATAGTGAAGCCGCCGCCGGAGTACGCGTTCTGCCAGAAGGCGTGCCAGTGCATCTGGCCGCTCAGGAACATGTCGGAGATGCGCGCGACGTAGGCCTCGGCCTTCCCCGGCGCTGCCGGCTTGAGCGCTTCGAACTTCGCCTGCTCGGCCTCTTCGATCACCCGCTCGCGCGACGGCGCATCCTGCGCCGCGAGCGCAGTCGCGTGGGCGAGAACGGCGAACACCATCACTGCTGCCCGGCGAAACATGGCTCTACCTCACCGTGGTGAACATGACGCCGCCGCCGCCCGGCACGGCAAGCGGCGCGACCGTCATCCGTGTCTGGCGCAGGCGCAGCGTCGCCGTGCGTCCCGAGGCAATGCCGACGGCGGCGCCAAGCACCACGTCGCTGGCCCAGTGCTGGTTGTCGTAGATGCGCGACACGCCGCTGTAGGTCGCGACGATGTAGGCCGGCAATCCCAGCTTCCACCCGTAGTGGTTCTGCAGGACCGTCGCGGTGGCGAACGACGTCGAGGCGTGCCCCGACGGCAGCGAATGCGGGTCGCCGTTGGGCCGCGTCCGATCTGTGGCGTACTTGATCGCGTAGGTCCAACTGACCACCGAGATCTGCGCGCGGAGCAGATCCCGGCCGGCCGCTGCATGACGGCCGCTGCCGGCCGCCGACGCGATTGCCCACCATGCGACCGCCACGGGGATGTGCAGCCACTGCGATCCGTACGTGGCGCCGCCGCTCAGCGACATGCCGCTCCCCTCCTGTATGGAACTGGCAATCTCCTCGTCCGCGGCGTGGACCGCGCCCGCCGCAAACGCGCCGATCGTGATCCGCTGCGCCGTGTCGATCGACAGGAAGTTCTTGTAGTCGCTGCCGACGTCACGTACCAGACGCGTGGCAACGTTGCCGCTGTCAGGCGCCTGCGCAGCCGTGCTGTCGCCGTCAGATGGCTGCGCGCCGACCGGCGCTGCCGCCAGCGCGAGCGCGACGGCGAGCCACTTCCACATCGGTCACTTCCCGCTCTCGAGCGACAGGACCATCGCTTCGGTCCAGGTGATGTCGACCTTGTCGCCGACTTTCACCTTGGCCAGCGCGGCGGTGTCCTCGACGCGCGTGCTGTATTTCCAGCCGTTCGGCCCGGTGAAGGTGATCGACGGCGCTTTCGGATCGATCGCGGCGATGGTCGCGGTGATGGTCCGCTGGTGCGCGGCGGTGCCGGCCGTGCCGGTAGCGGCCCGCGTCACGGCGCTACCGCCCTTGTCGACGGCCTTCTCGCCCGGCGCCTGGACCTGGAGGACGACGTTCTCGTAATACCGCGCCGTCACCTTGTCGCCAATCTTGAGCGTGTCGAACTGCTTCATCGACGAGGGCACGTAGAACACCTCGTAGGTGCCGTCCGGCTTCTTGACCGTGACGCTGCGGCTCGCCGTCTCGATCGACTCGATCGTCGCCGTCAGTGTTTTCTGTTCACCGGTGATGGTCTTGGTCTGGGCTCCCGCCGAGCTCGCCACGAGCGTGAGGGCCGCGGCGACGGTGCATGTTGTGAACGTGTTCATCGCTTCTCCTTCTGCTTGGTGTCGATCCCGACGAGATCCTTCAATCGCTGCTCGCGTGCCGCGATCGCCGCGTGCGCCAGCCGGATGCCATCGCGCGTCGCGGCCCGCAGCGCGATTCCGGCGTAATAGGTGATTTCCCGCTCGAGACGCCGCGCCGTCTTCTTCGCCGGCTCGTCGATCAGCCGGCCGCTCATCGTCGTCGTCCGCCGCCGCGCGCGGCGCCGCCGCCGCGGCTCGGCCGGTAGCTGCCGCTCGACGCGGCTCCGCTGCGCGTGGCGCCGTAGTCCCGCGTCCGCGTCGCGCCCTCGCTGCGCGCCGCGCGATCGCGATTCAACTGGTTCACGGTGTCGCCGCCGGACGTTGCCGGACGGCTGGTTGCCGCAGGCGTGCGATCGTTCGTCGCCGGCGAGACGGCGGGGGTGCGCGACGTCGGCGTCTGGCCGACGCTGCCCCACGATCCGTTCTCGTATTTCTGCCAGCTGCCGTCCTGGCGTCGATACACGTTGCCGTCGCGGCCGGCGTAGACGTCGCCGCTGCCGGTGCGGGCGATCCCGGCCGTGCCCTGCGGGCCTCGACGCGTGAGCGCCTCGCCGCCGCCGCTGCCCTGGGTGACGCGCGTGGTCGTGCCGGTCGCGCGGTTGGTCACGCGCGCGGTCTGCGCCCACTGATTGCCGCGCTGCACCGACGTCGTGCCCCAGCTGCCGTACACGCCGGCACCCTGCTGCGTGCGCGCGTAGGTGCCGGTGCGCGGGTTGTAGGCGCCGGCCGCGCCGCGGGCGCCGTACGGTCCCCACGCGACAGCGCCGCGCGCGTACGTGCCGGTTCGCGGGTTGTAGCGCGCGCCGACGCCGGCGCCGCCATACGGGCCGTACCACGCGGCGGCGCGTCCGTAGCCGCCGGTCCACGGGTTGTACCAGGCGCCGTACCCGTAGGTTGGATAGAACGGGTAATAGACCGGATAGAAACCGCCGTACCAGGTATAGGGCGGGTAGTACCAACCGGTGCCCCACACGGCACAGCCCCACGCGACCATCATGCCGGTGTAGCCGGCGCCCGCCGCGTAGGTCACCCACTCGTCGTCGTTGTCCTCGACGACGGTGACGTAGGTGACGTTGTGGGACGGCGAGCTCGCCGGGATCTCGTAGATCGCGCCGGGGACGGAGCTCGCGACTTCCCATGGTCCGTTGGCGCCGCCGGCCATGAACCAGACGCCCTGGAAGCACATGTAGTAGCGATCGCCGACCTTGATGATGTCCTTGTCGGTGTTGACCGCGCGCGCGACCGACGTCTGCGGAATCGCCTGGAACTGCGGGTCGCCCTGGTAGACGACGTCTGGCGCCTCGAGCTTGCGGTTGACGCGCGCAGTCTGCGGGACTTGCGCGAGCAGTACGGCTTCAGCGGCCTGCGGCGTGCCCGGCACGGAGGCCAGCACGCGCGAGCGCGGATGCTCGAGGGAGATCTTCCGGAAATCGGCTGGCAGCGTCGGCGTGGCGAACGTCCACGGGCCGGTGAACGCCGGCGCCGTGAACCAGCGTCCGGCGATCAGGTAGTAGATCGGGCCGCTCGCGCCGAGCCTGAACAGGTCGCTGTCGGTGTTGCTCACCCACAGCAGCCGCGTGCCGCGCACCGGCGTGTAGACCGGCGCGCCGCGCAACAGGATCAACTCGGAGGCGACGGTGCTGACGTAGACCTTCGGCGCCGCCGTCGTGGCGCTGTGCGGCGGCACCGCCGCGCGCACGTCCGCCCAGTTCTCGTCGGCCGGCAGCTTCGCGAAGCTCTCGGGCAACGCCCGCGTCAGCGACCACGGCCCGCGAACGTCGCTCGCCTGCAGCCACACGCGGTCGTAGCGGAGGTAAAACGTGCTCGTCGGCGGGTACTGAAGGACGTCCCAGTTGGTGTTGACGGCGAACTTGAGATCGTTGTCCTTGATCGGGCTCCAGATCGGATCGCCGTCGAAGTTGACCAGCACCGCCGGCTTGCTGCTGTAGAAAATCGGCGGCGGATCGGCCTTCACGTCATCGACGTTCTTCGGGACGATCTGGCTCTTGTCGAGATGCGCGAGCACGCGGTCGAGCGCGATCACGCGCTCCTGGTCGGGGATGCCGCTGGTCAACTCGCCGACGACGTCCTGCAGCTGCTCGCGCGTGAGCGACGGAAAATTCGTTTCGGTGACCCGCACCGGTGAAAACCGTACCAGGCGATCGTCGAGCGACACCGTGGTCGTCGACTCGAGGGCGACGGTGCCCATCGCCGGCTTGGCGGCCTTGTCCGGCTGATAGGCGACCGCGGCGTACGAGACCATGTGCGCGCGTCCGTCCCAGCGCGCGATCTGCGGCTGGTAGACGATCAGCAGCGCGCCGGTCGCGGTCGTGTAGGCACGCGGCCATCCGCCGTCGATCCCTGCCGTGTCGCCGGCCGTCGCCACGGGTGCGCGCGCCAGCACCACGGCGCTGCGGGCTGCGGGCGCGACGAGCGCGGCGGCGACGACGATCGCCAGCGGCTTGCGCCGGACGCGTGTGAAGTGCGGACCCATCGCTACTTCTTCGGCGGAAACCTGGCCATCAGATCGCGGATGGCGCGCTCGAGCACGGCGCGGCGCTCGCTGTCGGGCTTCTCGAGATCGATTTTTCGCTGCGCCGATCCGCGCCAGACGATCGCGTTCTTCGCCGGCGACGTGATGTCGACGAGCAGCGTGCCGAACGGGAAGATCTCGACCGCCGTCGTGACCGGCGCGAATGGCGGTACGCCCCATTCGGGAATCGGGGCGAGGAACTGCCCCATGTACTGCGACGAGGTCTGCACGGTCGCGAGCACGTAGTAGTGGACGTAGAGGTCGGCCGCGCCGTCGGTCCTGGTGAAGCCGCGCGTGCGCAGTTCGCGCTCGATCGCCGGCAGGATGACCGGGTCGACGCGCCCCGCAACCCGCTTCGGATCGTCGCTCGCGCTGACGGCCATCTTCACTTCGCCGGCGCCGTCGGGATGCCACGCCCAGGTTTTCAGCCCGGCAAACGAGAACGTCTTGTCGAAGTTCGCCGTGATATCGGTTTTCGCGGCGTGCGCGGTGATGCCGGCCGACGCCACGAGAGCAGCGGCGATGGCGAGTGTCGGCGCCGGCCGCGCCATGCGAAGACGGCGTGCAAAGCGGCTCATGATGTTCTACTCATTCCCGGCGGCGCCACATCGCGACCGCGGTGACGGTGCCCTGCGCGTCGTACGACGACAGCTTCAGCAGGCCGGCCTCGAACTCATAGCGGCGCCGCCGCTCCGGCGACAGCACCTCGTTCGGGTCGACGTTGCCAGTCATGGCCATCAACTTCAGCTCGCTGTGCGGCACGTCGATCACCGCGCGGCCTTTGAACGACACGGTGTTCACTTCGCGGGCCGCGACCGGCGCGTCGGGATCGGCGGTTTGCGCGATGATCGTCAGGTTGCCGAACTCGTCGTAGGTCAGCGTGCCTTTGGCGGTGACCGCGGCGCGGGCGCCGCCGCCCGGCGGCACCGATTCCAGCGACACGAGATCCCACGTCCCGAACAACTGCCGGCGCGTCGCTTCCAACGCGCCCGGGTCGGCGTCGGGCCGCGCTTTGGCCGGGCCCTTCGATGAACCGGCATTCACCGGTGATCCGAGCGGCCCCGGCGTACAAGCCACCGCCGCCGCCGTCACGACGGCGGCGGCAGCGAGGATCGACGCCCACGCGATACGCACGGCCTGGCTCCCTAGAAGCGGACGCCGAACAGCAGCGGGAAGTAGCTCGCGTTCGTGTTGGATGGGAGGCCGGACGGCACTGCGCCGTTCACGACATTGATCGCCGGACCCCACACGTAGTGGTAGCGGGCCTCGACGTAGAACTTCACTTCGTGGCCGAACGTCACGCCGCCGCCGAAGTTGATGCCGAAGTCGGTCGACGAGCGATCGCCGAGGATGTTGTCGACCGGGACGGCGGCCGGGTAACACACGTACCAGTACGGATCGCAGAACGTCGTGTAGCCGATTGCCGGCGAGGTCAACTGCACCTGCCGGTGGTAGAGCCCGAGACCGGTCAGCACATAGCCGCCGACGAGGCGATCGCGCGACTGCGGCGGGCGAATCACCGCGTCGAAGAGAAAGTTGTTCATCTGCTGATTGCTCTGAATCAGCTGTGCCGACGTGATGCCGCCGGGAGTTGGCGACACATTGATGGTCTTCTCCGGCCCGTTCATCCGGCCGTAGTTGTATTCGCCCTGGATGCCGATCATCGGGTTGATGAAATAGGTCGCGCCGATGTTGAAGCTGCCACCGGTGTCGAAGCTGTCCTTGTAGCTGCCGATCGGGAACATCGCGCCGCCGCCGATGTTCACGTCGTACTTCTTGTCGTCCTGCGCCAGCGCAGGTGCCGCGGTGCCAACCAACACGAGGAGAACCAGCATCAGTCTTCGCATGTGCATGCTCCGCAGTGAAAAGGGATCGGAATTGGTCGCAGGGAGGAGAGCACGCGAGGTGCCACGCGTTCTCACCAACGCGCTGCGCGCAACACAGCGCGTGTTTGCGGGAAGTTGGCGGCGATCGAACCGCGGCGTCGAACATCGCGCTGCGTCAGCCCTCCACGATGTCGGAGGGCGCCCCTGAGATGTCGGGCGCTCGGACGCGTCAGCCTGCCGCGTCACCGGCTGTCGACGTGACAGTGTGGCTGTCGTAGATGTCGTTAGAGTCACAGACGGCGGCGGTCAGCGGTGCCAATTCGCAGGCTCTGCCGGTGATTTCGTGAGCAGAGCCCTCGCTTTCACGGATTCACATCAAAGAGATGTTCGAAGAGTGGCCGATTCGTCTACGCTTCTTGCACTGTGACGTACGTCGTGAACTCATGACACCCTCGATTGCCGCTGTGTCGCATCGTGTCGGCCGCTCGGCGACACGGTGGTGGCGCTCGATCGTGCCTCTGATGCTGACCATCGTCGTCGCCGCGTCGGGCACGACGGCCGCCGCGTCGGACCGGGAAGAGGCCCTCGCGGCGAGCCCGCAGATTCTCGTCGTCTTTTCCGACGATCCATCGCAGTCATGGATCCGCGAGATGACCGACGGGATGAACGTCGTGACCGACGAGCGCACCGGCAACGCGCCGGCGTGGTACTTCGAATACCTCGACGCGCTGCGCTTCCAGGACGCCGAGCACGAGCGCGAGTTCGGCGCCGCGATGCGCGACAAGTACCGCGACCGCCGGCTGGATCTGATCGTCCCGATCGCCGGGAACGCAATCACCTTCGTGGCGGCGGCGCGCGAGGAGTTGTGGCCCGATGCGCCGGTGCTGGCCGCCGAATACGGCGGCGCCGGGACGCTCGCCACCATCGCGTCGCAGCCGAAGACGCTGACGCTCGCCTTTGAATATGGGCTGCCGGCGGTGCTGGCGACGGTCACCCAGGTGTTTCCAGACATCACCGGCGTCGCCGTCAGCTATGGCGTCTCGGCGGCCGAGCGACGGCGCGAAAGCGGCGTCGCTGCAGACGTCCGCAAGGCCGGCCTGGATCTGCTCGAGGTCTCCGCGCCGACGCTCGCCGGGTTGGTCGAGCGCGTCGCCCGTCTGCCCGAACGGACCGTCCTGTTCCTCGCCGGCGGGCAGATCGACGCCAACGGCAGGGCGCTGCCGACGTGGCGCATGTGTGAAACGCTGTCGCAGGCGGCGAATCGGCCGGCGATCATGATCGGCTCGCAGTTTCTCGGCTGCGGCATCGTCGGCGGCCTGATGCGCGACTATACGAAGATCGGCACCATCATCGGCGAGCACGCCCTCGCCGCCGCGTCGCGGCCGGACGCCGCCAGCGAGACGGTACCCTTCTCGGCAATTGCGACGCTGGCATTCGACGCGCGCCAACTCGCCCGGTGGGGAGTCGCCGAGAGCCGGCTGCCGGCAGACAGCCTCGTGGCGTATCGGCCGCCGAGCCTGTGGCGCGACTATCACCGCGAAGCCATGATCATCGCGACCGCTGTCGTGGTGCAGTCGGCGCTCATCGCCGGTCTGCTCTACGAACGGCGTCATCGGCGGCGGGCGGAAACCGAGAGCCGCCGCAGCCTTGCGCTCGCCGCGCATGCCGATCGCCGTGTGGCGATGGCCGCACTCACCGGATCGATCGCCCACGAGCTCGGCCAGCCGCTCGGCGCGATCCTGCACAACGCGTCGGCCGCCGAACTCATGCTGACGGCCGATCAGTTATCGCGCGACGAGCTGCGCGAGATTCTCCACGACATTCGCGCCGACGACGATCGCGCCAGTCAGATCGTGCAGCGACACCGCGCGATGATGCAGAAACACGAGCTCGAACGCCGGCCGATCGATCTGCATGCGGTGGTCCGCGAAGGTGTCGCGCTGCTCGCCCACGACGCGGCACGCCGCCGCGTCGACGTCGACGTCCGGCTGCCCGAGACGCCATGCGTCGTCAGCGGCGACCCGGTTCTGCTGCAGCAGGTCGTCGTCAACCTCGTCACCAACGCCGCCGACGCCATGATCCAGACGCCGCCGGTGCGCCGCCGTGTCGTCGTCCGCTCGGAGAGCGGACCTCACACGGTCACCATCTCGATCCGCGATTACGGCTCCGGTCTGCCGCCGGACGTGAAGCCGCACCTGTTCGAGCCCTACTTCACGACCAAGACCGAGGGAACCGGCATCGGCCTGACCATCGTTCGCCGCATCATCGACGCGCACGACGGCACCATCGAAGCGCGAAACAATTCGGATGGCGGCGCGACCTTCCGGTTTACTCTTGCGACCGCGGCGCACGGCGCCGTCGCCGCGCAGGCCATCTGACCATGACGCCAACCGTGTATGTCGTCGACGACGACGAAGGCATCAGAAAGGCGACCTCGCGGCTGCTCACCGCTGCCGGTTTCGCCGTATCGACGTATCCGAGCGGCGATCGTCTGCTCGCCGAGCTGCCGCCGAACACACCCGGCTGCATCATCCTCGACGTGTGCATGCCGGGCCTTAACGGTCTCGAGCTGCAGGTGGCCCTCGCCGACCGCGAGGATCGGCCGCCGATCATCTTCCTCACCGGCCACGCCGAAGTACCGGACACGGTGCGGGCGATTCGCAGCGGCGCCGTTGACTTTCTCACCAAGCCAATCGACCCGAGCGCGCTGCTCGAAGCGGTCGAGCGGGCGCTGGCTCAGGACGCGCGCGATCGCGCGAACCGTGAACATCACCGGCAGCTCGTGGCCCGCTACGACCGGCTCACCGATCGCGAGCGCCAGGTCTTCGTCCGGCTGATTGGCGGACAGCTCAATAAGCAGGTGGCGGCGGATCTGCACATCACCGAGCGGACGATCAAGCTGCACCGCGCGCGGATTCTTCAGAAGTTGGATGTCGACTCGATGGCCGGCCTGGCGCGGTTCGCTGTGGAAATCGGCGTCGAGCCGCGTCAGTCGACCTCGTAAGGAACTCTCTGTAGCCCTTTGGATCACTAGCGGGACCGGGTCCCGACGGCATACCTTTCACGAGGTATGGCTGAAGCGGCGAACCGGCGGACCGTCGCGGTCGTCGAGGACGACGCGCCGTCGCGCAACGCGCTCGGCCGTTTGCTGCGGGCGGGCGGCTTCGAGCCGGCGCTGTTCGATTCAGCGGAAGCATTCATCGAGGCGCCGCCGCGGGCGCCGCTCTGCCTGATTCTCGACGTGAACCTCACCGGCATGTCGGGGACCGACCTGCAGGGACGACTGCGCCGGGCCGGATCGTCCACGCCGATCATCGTCACGACCGCGCTGCACGACGCCTGCATCCGCGACCGCGCCGAGGAAAACGGCTGCACGGCTTTTCTGTGGAAGCCGTTCAACAGCAGCACCCTGCTTTCCCTCCTCGGCGCCATCGCGCAGGATCCCACCGACTACTGATCCAAAGATCGGTGCACGAACGGGCAGTAGATCCAGACGCCCAGTGGGCCTACCTTTACACCGGCTCGCAAAGGCTCTCAAGAGGTCTGCCATGGACTACACCGAAAATCGGGGTATTCGTCCCGCCGCCGTCGACGGCGCGCGAACGCTGGAATTCGTGACAAGTGCCGCATCCGCTGCTGCCCGCCACCCGATGACCGATCAACTCCGCGTCCTGCAGAGCGCGATCGCCGTCGCGCCGTGCGGCATGGCGGTCTGTAATCGATTCGGCCGCCTGCTGCTGGCGAACCGCGCGCTCGGCGAGATCTTCGGCTACGCGCCGGCGGATCTCCTGCCGCGGAATCTCCGCACGATCATCCCGGACATCGTGTTCGCGGCGGAGACGCCGGGGCCGATGGCGGTTGCGGCGCCTGCGGCGCACGCGCCCGCTGCGCTCGTGGTCAACGCCGACGCCGCTCGCGGCCGCGAGGTCGAAGGCATCCGCAAGGACGGCGCGACAACGCTGGTTCGAGTCGCGGTCGCGCCGATCGCCAGCCAGTCTGAGTGGCTCTTCGTCGTGTCGATCGTCGATCTGTCCGAGCGGCAGCGCGTCGCATCACAGGTGTCGCTGCTCCAGCGGCAGACCGGTGTGCAGGGCATCGTGACCGCGCTGGCGACACGCTGCGCTGCGGCCGCCTTCGACGATCTCGACGCGGCGCTGACCGAGGTGCTCCGCGACGTCGGCGAAGGCCTGGCCCTCGACCGCTGCGTGGCCTATGTGCCGGCAACCAACGATGCGAACGCCTTGGCGCCTGCCTATGCGTGGACACGCAACGGCGGCCTGTTGCCGAGCGACGCCGCTGACGCGTGGAACACGCTGCCCGGGCTGCTGGCGCGGGCCCGCCTGGGCGAGGCGACCATTGCCGCGGCGCTCGACGATCTCGAGGACGCGACCGATCGGGCGTCGCTGGCGGCGCTCGGCGCGCGCGCCTGCGCGGCGCTGCCGCTCGATGTGAACGGCGCCCGCGGCGCGCTGGTCGTCGATACGCTCGCCGAGCGCACCTGGCCGGCGGAGATCGTCGACAGCCTGCGCCTCGTCGCGGCGGTGATGAGCCAGTCGCTCGCCCGCAAGCACGATCGCGAGCGGCTGAATCTCGGTCTCGACGAACTGCGCCGTCAGCGTGACGAGACGGCCGGTGAGAACGCGGTGCTGCGCCGCGAAACCGCGGTGCTGCTCCACACCGATCGCTCGATCGCCTCGCAGAGCGTCGCGATCCGCCGCGTCGTCGCGCAGGTGCAGCAGGTGGCGCCGACCACGGCCACGGTGCTGCTGCTCGGCGAGACCGGCGCCGGCAAGGAAGTATTCGCCCAGGCGATCCACAACATGAGCCCGCGGCAGCGGCGCGCGATGATCCGCGTCAGCTGCGCGGCGATTCCGACCGCGCTGATCGAAAGCGAGCTGTTCGGCCGGGAGCGCGGCGCCTTCACCGGCGCGCTGTCGCGGCAGATCGGCCGCTTCGAGGCGGCGCACGGCTCGACCATCTTCCTCGACGAGATCGGCGATCTGCCGCTCGAGATCCAGGTCAAGCTGCTGCGCGTGCTGCAGGAGCGCACCGTCGAGCGCCTCGGCGGCAATCAGTCGACCAAGGTCGATGTGCGGGTGATCGCGGCCACGAACCGGAACCTCGAGCAGGCCGTCGCCAACGGCACGTTCCGCGAGGACCTGTTCTACCGGCTGAACGTGTTTCCGATCACCATCCCGCCGCTGCGCGAGCGCGTCGCCGACATTCCCAGCCTGGTCTGGACCTTCGTCGACGAGTTCTCGCACGCCTTCGGCAAGAAGGTCGATGCGATCTCGAAGGAGAGCATCGAGGCGCTGCAGCGTTACGCCTGGCCCGGCAACGTCCGTGAGCTGCGCAACGTGATCGAGCGGGAGATGATCGTCGCCACCGGGTCAACGCTGACGGTTGCGGCGCCGCGGCCGGTGGCGTCCGAACGCCACGCCCCCAGCTCGCGGCTCGCCGACATCGAGGTCGAGCACATTCGATCGGTGCTGGACAGCTGCGGGTGGCGCGTGCGCGGCATCGGCGGCGCCGCCGAGCGCCTCGGCGTCAAGCCGACGACGCTGGAGAGCCGGATGGCGCGGCTCGGCATCGCGCGCGAGAAGAAGGTCGCCCGCGCGTAGCCATCGGCGCGATTAGAACTTCCAGCCGAGCGACACGCTCAGCGAGTAGTCGTTCTTCTTGCCGGCTTCGGGCGGGTCGCTGTCGAAGCTCTCGACGCCGTTCAGGCTCCAGTAGAAGTCGCTGAGGAAGGTGTGGCGCCACGCGCTCTGCAGTTCGATGCGGGCGCGGCCGGGGCTGTAGAACGTCACCACGCTGTTGGTCAGCGAGAAGTCGACGGTGCCCGGGGTGAAGAAGTCGACCTGGCCGCCGACCGCGATCTCGGCGCGGCTGGTGATCGGCTCGCCGCTGAAGTCTTCGCGCGTTCCGACGACCCCGCTGTACAGCGCGGCCATGTGGTGGTTGGTCTGCGACAGCACCTTGCCCACCCCTCCGCCGGCGACGGTGCGCAGATTCAGGTCGAGTTCCTCGTTCTGCTGCAGTTGCGCGAGCAAGGTCGCGAACCAGTTGTTCTCGAACAGCCGGCTGCCGTTCAATGACAGCGTATTGCGCGAGTTCGTGTCGGTGTCCTCCCGCGCGGTGAGCTGCGACGCGATCGTCGCGGCGAGCCGGAATCGGCGGCTGCGATAAGAAGTCGCACCGTTGAGCGTCCAGTGGGTCTCGAGATTGGCCTGGGCCAGGCTGAAGCCGACGTCGACGCTGCCGTCCATGCGCTGCCAGACCGTGGTGCCGATCGGCACCAGGCCGGTCACCTCCATCAGCGGCAGCGTGACGGCCGCGCCGCCGGCCGGCGTCACCACCAGCTCGCCGCCGGCGGCCGACACGCTGAGCAATCCGTAGTAGCGGGCACCGGACTCGACCGTCACCTCGAACTCGCGCGGGCTGCCGACGCCGACCACCTCGCCCCAGTGGATCGAGACTTTGCCGAGCGGATCGGCCGAAATCGACAGGACCCCCTGGTCGAGTTTCTTGATCTCGCAGGTGAGACGGTCGCCGTTCTTCAGGCGGACGGTGTCGACGTCGGCCGCCGCGGCAGTCGCCGCCGGCACGAACAGCCAGGCCGCAACCACCGCCAGCAACCACGACGCGGGGGCGCGGCGCCTCCTGCCCTTCGGACCCGACATTTCGGAGAGCCTCCACGTCGCTGGAGCCGATCCGCGCGCAATTGCGACAAACGACCGCCAACGCTCACAAACCACGGCAGAATCCCGCGCCGCCGCCGCGCCCCGCGCGATCGAAGTTGGTACGGCGAGTGCTCGTAAATAATCCATCGCAAAGCAGGCACCAGCTTTCTCCGTCCACCGCTTCAAGCGACGAGTGTTTGCATGACGGCTCTATTCGTTCGCATGACGATTCAGTGGCTCGTCCCGGTCGGTAAAGCGCGATCGATGACCGATGCGCTGCATCTGTTGATGGCCTCGACGCGCGCTGAGCCGGGATGCGTCACCTGCTCGGTGTCGGCCGACGTCGGCGACAAGGGCGTCATCCGCTATAGCGAGGAATGGCAATCGGAGGACGCGCTGCAGCGGCAGTTCCACACGGAACGCTTCCGCAGCCTGGTTGCCCTCGTCGAGAACGCCACCGAGCCACCGCTCGTCGAGTTCCAGCTGCCGAGCGGCAGCCGCGGGCTCGAGTACGTCGAGGACATCCGCGGCATCAGGTGATGACACCCGCAGGCGCTTCCGCTACGCGGCCGCGCGGCGCGCCGACGATCGCCGCGCTGTGGAAGCCCGCGGCCGTCGCCGCCGTCTGCAGCCTGGTGCTGCCGCCGGCGATGCTGGCGCGCGGCCAAGCGACGCCGGTCGCGGCGACGGGCCAGACGACGAAGACGGCCCGCCAGCCGCCCGAGATCGACGGCGGATGGCCGCGCGCCTACAGTACGCCGGCGGGGGCTACGGTGATCCTCTACGAGCCGCAGGTCGCGAGCTGGACGGATCAGAAACGAGCGGTGCTCTACCTGGCCGTGTCGTATACGGCGAAGGGTGCGCCAAAGCCGGCACTCGGCACGATCACCGTGGAAGCCGACACCAAGGTCGCCGTCGCCGAACGTCTGGTCAACATCTCCGACCTCGCGATTACCGCGTCGACGTTCACCACCCTGAACGACGAGCAGCGCCAGGCGGCGGTCGACGACATCAAGGCGCACATGCCGGCCGAGCACCGCGTCATCGCCCTCGACCGCGTGCTCGCCTACATCGACAAGAGCCGGATCGTCCCGAAGAACGTCGACGGCCTGAAAGCCGACCCGCCGGCGATCTTCTACAGCGCGACGCCGGCGGTGCTGGTCAACATCGACGGCGATCCGATCTGGAGCGCGATCAAGGACAACGATCTCAAGTTCGCCGTCAACACCAACTGGGATCTGTTCCAGTATCCGCCGACCGGCACGTTGTATCTGCTGAAGGACAAGAGCTGGCTGCAGGCGTCGAGTGTCACCGGCCCGTGGAAGGCTGCCGGCACGCTGCCCGACAGCTTCAAGAAGCTGCCCGCCGACGACAACTGGAAGGACGCGAAGGCGGCGATCCCCGGCACGACGCTCACCGCGGCCCAGACGCCGAAGGTGTTCGTGAGCACGAAACCGGCGGAGCTGATCCTCGTCAGCGGCGCGCCGAACTATCTGCTGGTCACCGGGACGAACCTGCTGTGGGTGAGCAACACCGAGAGCGATGTGTTCCGGCTCGGCAAGACCGGCGCGGTGTACTTCCTCGTCTCCGGCCGATGGTTCTCGGCGCCCGATTTCACCGGGCCGTGGACCTTTGCCACGCCGACGCTGCCCGAAGATTTCAAGAAGATTCCGGTCGCGCATCAGCGCTCGCGTGTGCTCGCATCGGTGCCCGGCACGCCGCAGGCGGCCGAAGCCGTGATGCTCGCGCAGATACCGGAGACCGCGCGCATCGACAAGAAGCTGGTGAAGCCGCCCGACGTCGCCTTTCAAGGCGAACCGCAGTTCCAGCCGATCGAAACGACGACCGTCGCCCGCGCCGTCAACACCGACAAGGACATCATCAAGGTCGGCGACCTTTATTACATGTGCTTCGACGGCGTGTGGTTCATGGCGAAGTCGGCATCCGGCCCGTGGGAAGTGACCGGATCGGTGCCCAAGGAGATCTACGAGATTCCGCCGAGCTCGCCGGCCTACACCGTCACGCACGTCACCGTTGTCGAAGACAACAGCGACGCCGCAGTCTTTGCGACGGCGGCCGCAGCCACCGGCATGATGGTCGCGTGGGGCTGCGTCGTCTGGGGCAGCGGGTACTACTACCCGCCCTACGTCGGCTACGGCGGCTTCTACCCCGTTTACTATCCGTTCTACCCGACCTACGGCTATCGCGCGTCGTACAACCCGTGGACCGGCGCCTACAGCCGCGGTGCGGTGGCGTACGGTCCCTACGGCGGCGCCGGCGTCGGCGCGCGCTATAACCCGCGAACCGGAACCTACGCGCGCGGTGCCGCCGCGTACGGACCCTACGGCGCCCGCGGTGCGGCCCAGGCCTACAACCCGCGCACCGGCGCCTATGGCGCAACGCGCCAGGGATCGGGTGTCTACGGCAGCTACGGGCAGACCGGCGTCACGCGCGGTAATCAGTGGGCGACGACCTCGCGCGTCACCAACAACGTCACCGGCGCGACGACACGTACCACCCGGACGAGCGGCGGCGGCGCCGCCGTCACGCGCAACGGCGCCGGCGCCGGCAACAACGCCGGCGTCGCGCGAACCGGCAGCGGCGACATGTACGCCGGACGCGACGGCAACGTGTATCGCAATACCGGCAACGGCTGGCAGCAGTACGGCGACGGCGGCTGGAACTCGGTCCAACAGCCGACCCAGGCGCAGCGCGACCAGGCGCAGCAGCGCGCCGCGACTGCCCGTGAGAACAGCGCCGCCAGCGGCACCGTCGGGCAGCTCAATCGCGATTCAGCCGCGCGTTCCGAAGGCGCGCAGCGGACCCGCGACGCCAGCGCGGTCAACAGCGGATCGCGCAGCGCGAATTCCGGCAGCTACCGCCCGAGCGGCGGTGCCTCTCGCGGCATGAGCCGCGGCGGCGGCAGACGACGGTAGATCGTTCCAGGAGGAGAGACATGTCACGGTTCAACTCGCTCACCGCGGCCGCGGCCGTGGCGCTCGCGGCGATCGCCGCCGACGCCTCGGCGCAGACGGCGAAGGCGCCTCCACCCGATTCGCGCGACGTCAACCTGCGTGCCTACGTCGAGCTGCTGCGCTCTGACGTCCGCGCGCAGAAGGTGGCGATTCTCACCGAGATGATGGCGTTCACAGAACCCGAGGACACGGCGTTCTGGCCGATCTATCGCGAGTACGACGTCGAGCTCTCGAAGATCAACGACGATCGTCTGAAGCTGATCGCCGACTACGCCAAAAGCTACGACACGATGACCGACGCGATCGCCGATCGCATCGCCAAGGGCGCGCTCGATCTCGAGTCGCGCCGCCACGAGCTGAAGACGAAGTACTACGAGCGGATCAAGGGCGCGCTCTCACCGAAACAGGCGGCGCGGTTTCTCCAGGTCGAAAACCAGCTGCTGCTGCTGATCGACCTGCAGATCGCGTCGGCGCTGCCGGTCGTGCAGTAACGCGGTTTCAGGGAGTGAACGACGATGCAGAAGCAGATCGTGTGGTCGGCGACGCTCGCCGTCGCCATCCTGACAATCACCGCGACCCTCTCGGCCGATAAAGTGCGGCTGCGCAGCGGCCAGGCGGTCGACGGCTCGTTCCTCAGCGCCGACGCGCAAATCGTCCGCGTGCTGCTCGGCAACGGCAAGATCGCCGAGTTCCCGGTCGCCGATGTCGCCGGCCTCGACTTCGTCGCGCGCAAGGCGGCGCCGGCGGCCGCCGCCACTCCGCCGCCGGACCCGGCCAAAGCGCCGAAGCCGATCACGCTGCCGTCCGGAACGATGCTGCCGGTGAGGCTCACCGAGGCCATCGATGTCGACACGACGGCAGCCGGCAAGACCTTCAAGTCGGTGCTCGACGATCCGATCATGATCGACGGCGCGGTGGTCGTCCCACGCAACGCAGTCGTCATCCTCCAGGCCGCCGGCGTCGAGCAGGCCGGCAAGATGAAAGGCGCCGACAAGATCACGCTGAAGGCGAACTCGCTGGCGTTCGGCGGCAACAAGTACGAGATCGTGACCACCTACGTCGAGCAGAAAGGCGGCGGCGAGGGCAAGAAGACGACGCGCAAGGTCGCTGGCGGCGCCGGCCTCGGGGCCATCGTCGGCGGAATCGCCGGTGGCGGTACCGGCGCGGCGATCGGCGCGCTCGCCGGCGGTGCGACCGGCGCCATCATGTCGAGCCAGGGCACCGAGCATTTGAAGCTTCCTGCCGAGACGCGGCTGCAGTTCCAGCTGTCGTCTGCGGTGACCGTGAAGCGCTCGTGATGCGCCGATCGGCGGCGTTCGCCGTGCTCCTCGCTGGAGCGGCGACCGCCGCGGCAAGCGGTCCTGCCTTCACGACGACCTGGAAGGCGCCGGACGTCGACGTCAGCTTCGCGGGGCGCAAGGTGGCGGCGCTCGTCATCAGCGCCGATCAACACCTGCGCGTGTCGGCTGAAGAACAGCTGGTCCGCGAGTTGACCGGCCGCGGCTTGCAGAGCGTGGCCACGTATCGAATGGCGCCGCAGGAAGAGTTGACCAGCGCGGAGCGCGCGCGCCCGTGGTTCGAGCGCGCGAGCGTGGACGGCATCGTCGCGCTGCGGCCGGTGAGCCGCGAGAAAGAGATCATCTACTCGCCGAGCACCTGGACGACGACCAATTACTCGACGCTCTGGGGCTACTACGGCTACGGGTGGACCGGCGTGTACGATCCCGGCGGCACGCGGGAAGACACGACGATCGTCGTCGAAACGCTGGTTTACAGCGTGCCGCTCGACAAGCTGCTGTGGGCCGGCGTGAGCACGACGACCAACCCAAAGAGTGCACCGGAGTTCATCAAGCGGCTGATTGATGCGGCAGTCAAGGAAATGCGAAAGAGCAAGTTCGTCACGTAGCGTGCCGGGCGGCTTTCATTGCTGCCCGAATTCCAACCGGGGGATCGCGTAGTATGTATTTGTGTCGCATACGCGACCGCGAATCGTCGTCGCGGACGAGCCCGGCGCTCCTCTCCACGCCGCGATAACGATCCTCGACGACAGCCGCTTCGACGTCGTGGCGATCGCCAGCAGCACCGAAGCCGCTATCGATGCGACGCTGTCGCTGCGTGCCGAGGTCATCGTATTCGGTGCCGCGTTCGGCGCTCGCGCGCCATTGGTCTCGGCGGCGCGGCTGGGAACCACGGCACCATATGCGCGGATCGTCCTGGTCTCGGACGATACCGGCGACGCCCTGGTGCTCGCAGCGCTCGAACACGGCGTCGCCGCCGTCGTCGGCAGCGCGCGCCTGACGCTCGACCTCGCGACCGCGGTTGCGCAGGTGCATGCGGGCGGGCGATTCATCCCGTCAGCAGCGCCCCTGCCCGCGTGGAGCAGCCGGCTCGAACGCCGGCACGATCTTCAGCTGTACCGGACGGACAGCCACCTGGTCGGGGCCGTCGGTTCGTACTTCGCCACCGCACTCGACGCCGGCGATTCCATTCTGGCGATTGCGTCGTCATCGCTGCTCGAGGCACTCGACGGTTACGTGGCCAGTTACCGGTTCGACCCGGCGTCGCTGCGCGCGGCTGGCCGCTACGCGACTCTCGAGTCGGCGACCGCCCTCGCCGCTATCTGCCGCAACGGCGTGCCGGATCCCGCGCTCTTTGCCGCCGCGATCGATCCGCTCGTCGAGCGCGGGCTCGCCGCGTCGCCCCGTGCGGCACCGCGGGTCACGGCCTTCGGTCAGCTTGCTCCGATTCTGTGCGACCGCGGAGAGGTCGACGCCATGGTGCGCCTCGAACGGATTGCCGACACCTACGCGGCGACGCGCCCGGTGTCGGCGCTGTGCGCCTACTCCACGGAATGCCTTGGCAGCGACGACACCGAGCTCGCCGCGCGAATCCACCACGAACACGTGACCGTCGTTCCCGCCGACGCGCCCGCATAGCGGCCGGCCGGCACGACAACGAGCCCTCGCAGTCCGACTGATCGGAGGGTCTCCACCCGGGCGGGGTCGCGCTCCCGCCCGAGCGGAGGCACCTGACAGCCGCAGGCCCCGTCACCGCGGCATGCGATGTGCTGCGCATGATCCGTGCACCGGCGCGCCCCGCGCCGCACGTGACGGGACACTGGTCATGAATGCAGACGTATCCATGTCGGTCTTCTTTCTCGACGGCACCAAGGCGTCGTTCACCTACCCGCGCCAGTCTGGAAAGGATCAGGCGGCGATCGTTGCGACGGTGAAGAAGGCGATCGACGCCGAGCGGCTGGTACTCGAAGCCGATGGCGACCTGGTGGTGATTCCGATGCGCAGCGTCAAGTACGTGCTGGTCACGCCGGCGCCGCCGCACCTGCCCTCGGGCGTGTTCCGTTACGCGCGCATGACATGAGCGCCTGATCGCTCGCGTCGTACCGTCGGTTCAAGAGGAGCTTGCATGTCCAAGAGCGCCACCCGTCTCGAACACGACTTACTCGGCGACAAGGCTGTCCCCGCCGACGCCTATTACGGCGTCCAGACGGTTCGCGGCCTCGACAACTTTCACATTTCCGGCGTCGAGCTGCGGCTCTATCCCGATCTGATTCGCGCGCTGGCGATGGTGAAGCTCGGCGCGGCGCGCGCCAACGCCGAGTGCGGCGTGTTCGATCGGACGATTCTCACGGCGATCGAGGGCGCCTGCCAGGAGATCATCGGCGGCGCGCTCCACGACCAGTTCCGCCTCGACGTCTTCCAGGGCGGCGCCGGCACGTCGACCAATATGAACGCGAACGAGGTGATCGCCAACCGCGCCCTCGAGTTGATGGGACATGCCAGGGGCGAGTACCGCTTTTGCGATCCCCACGATCACGTCAACGCCTCGCAATCGACCAACGACGCGTATCCGACCGCGCTCCACGTCGGCATGGCGCTCGGCAACGTCCGCCTGATCACGGCGATCACCGCGCTCATCGGCGCCTTCCGCGCCAAGGGGCGCGAGTTCGCGCCGATCGTCAAGATGGGGCGAACGCAACTGCAGGACGCGGTCCCGATGACGCTCGGCCAGGAGTTCACCGCCTTTGCCGAGACGCTCGCCGGCGAGGTCCGCGCCCTCGAAGCGGTGCAGCGCGTGCTGTGCGAAATCAACATGGGCGCCACGGCGATCGGCACCGGGCTGAACGCCCCGCCCAACTACGCGGCCAGCTGCACCGCACAGATCGGGAAGATCTCCGGGCTGCCGCTCTACCTCGCCGCCGATCTGATCGAGGCGACGCAGGACACGCAGGCGTTCGTCCTCTACTCGGCGTGCATGAAGAGCCTGGCGATCAAGCTCTCGAAGGTGTGCAACGACCTGCGGCTGCTGTCGTCAGGGCCGCGCTGCGGTCTTCGCGAGATCAACCTGCCGGCGAAGCAGCCCGGCTCGTCGATCATGCCCGGCAAGGTGAATCCGGTGATCCCGGAGGTCGTCAACATGGTCTGCTTCCGCGTCATCGGCAGCGACGTGACGATCTCGATGGCCGCCGAGGGCGGCCAGCTGCAGCTCAACGTTTTCGAGCCGGTGATTGCCGCGTGCATCTTCGAAGCGCAGACGCTGTTCATCAACGCCGCGAACACGCTGCGCGTCCACTGCGTCGACGGCATCACCGCGAACCCCGAGGTCTGCGCCCATTACGTCGACTTCAGCATCGGCACCGTCACGGCGCTGAACCCGGTGATCGGCTACGAGCGCGCGACCGAGCTGGCCGCCGAGGCGGCCACGACCGGTCGCGGCATTCTCGAGCTGGTACGCGAGAAGGGCATCCTGTCGGAGGCGCAGATCACCGCCGTGCTCGATCCACGCGTGATGACCGGCCAGGCGCACTCTGTATGACGCGCGCTGCGGTCACGTGTGCGTCGTGCGCGATCGCCGCGGTCGCGCTGACGCCAGCCGGCGATCGGGCGGTGCGCGCCCAGGAACCACCGGCGGCGTGGCGTGCCTTCGACGGCAGCTGGTCGGCGAGCGGATCGCGGCAGACGATTCCCACCGAGAGCGGCCGCTCTGCCGCCGTCGCCCACCTCTCGGGCGCAGTCGTCCTGGCCAACGGCACGGGCATCGCCGCCGGCTTCACCGGCGAAGCGATCGGCTTCGACGACGGCTCGAGCCTGACGACCGGCCGCGCGGTGTGGACCGACAGCGCCGGCGACCGAATCTTCAGCGCCCTTCGCGGTGGACCGCTGCAGACCGGCCGGCGGATTAGCGCCACGATCACCGGCGGCACCGGTCGCTGGGCGCGGGTCACTGGCGACTACGAGCTCACCTGGCAGTACGTCGTGTCGGCCGAGGGCGGCGACCTGAACGGCCGCTCGGTCGATCTGCGCGGCCGCCTGCGCTGGGCTGACGGCTCGCCATGACGACGACGGCGATGGCGCCGGTCCCGGCTGCGCGGCGCGTCGACCGCAGGACGCGCGTCGCCCGCGTCGCGGTTCTCGCCGCCGCCGTCGCGCTGTGGTTCCTGCCGGTGCCCGACGGGCTGACGCCGGCGGCGTGGCGGCTGTTCGTCGTGTTCGCGACGGCAATCGTGTCGGTCGTCGTCAACGCGTTTCCGATTCTGACCGCGTCGGTCCTCGCCGTGTCGGCCGCGGTGCTGACCGGCCTGCTTCCGCCGGCGAAGGCGTACACCGGCTTCGCGAACGGGACGATTCTGTTGATCGTCCTCGCCTTCCTGGTCGCTCGGGCCGTCGTCCTGTCCGGGCTCGGCACCCGGATCGGCTACTTCGTCGTCAGCATCTTCGGGCGTTCGACGCTCGGCCTCTCTTACAGCATCTTCCTGGTCGACGCCGTCATCGCGCCGGCGTTTCCGAGCAACACAGCACGATCGGGCGTGATCTATCCGCTGGCCTTTTCGCTGACCGAGGCAGCTGGCGCGCGGCCCGACGACGAGGGCTCGCGGCGCATCGGCACCTTCCTGATGTTCTCCGGCATCGCCAGCCTCAGCCTATCGTCGGCCTTGTGGTTGACGGCGATGGCGGCCAACCCGCTCGGCGCCGAGATCGCGCGCACGTTCGGTGTGGACATCAGCTTCACCCGATGGCTGCTGACCGCGTCGTTGCCGACGATCCTCGCGATGGCGCTGATGCCGCCGCTGCTGTCCTGGCTGATCGGTCCCGAGCGAACGGCGACTGCACACGCACCGGAAGTGGCGCGTCGCGCGCTCTTCGCCCTGGGACCGCTGACCCGCCACGAGCGCATCGTGCTCGCGGTGTTCGTCGTGATGGTCGGCCTGTGGGCGAGCGCTGCGACCTTCGCGCTCGACTCGACGGCGGTCGCATTTCTCGGGCTCGGTGTCCTGCTCGCGTCGGGCGTGCTCACGCTCGGCGATATCGCCAGGGAAGGCGACGTGCTCGCCACCTTCATCTGGTTCGCCGTGCTGTACACGCTGAGCACCCAGCTCAACGAGCTTGGCTTCATGGGATTTCTCGGCCAGCGCATTGCCGGATCCCTCACCGGGTTCCCGGTGCTTGCAGCCGGCGCAGTGCTCGTCGTCGCGTACGTGCTGCTGCACTACATGTTCGTGAGCCAGACGGCGCATATGCTGGCGCTGTTCGGCGTGTTCCTCGAGGTCGGTGTCAAGCTGGGCGTCCCGGCCGCCCCGCTCGCCTTTCAGCTGCTGTTCGCGACGAATTATTTCGCCGCGATCACGCCGCAGGGATCGAGCGCGAACCTCTTGTTTGCCGGCAGCGGCTTCCTGTCGCAGCGCGATTTGTACCGCCTTGGCGGACTGCTCACCGCGTTCTGCCTGGCGCTCTACCTGATTGTCGGCACGCTGTGGCTGCGGGTGGTGCTCTAGTGAGCAATCAGCGCACGTTGCGAGGCTACGCGCGGCCTCACGTAGCGCAGGCCTTCAGGCCTGCCAACGGCATACGGCAGCCCTGAAGGGCTGCGCTACCTGATTTTGAAGAGGGTCATCATGCAGAGACCAGCGACGACTCACATCCGGTTCATCGCCGCCGCCGCGATCGCGATGGCGATCGCGGCGACGACGCTCCACGGGCAGAAGGCGGCGGGAGGCGCGCTGCCGACGGTGGTCGTGCTCGCGACCGGCGGCACGATCGCCGGCGCCGCGGCCAGCGACGTGCAGGCCGGCTACACGTCCGGCCAGGTCGGGGTCGAGCAGCTGCTCGCTGCCGTGCCCCAGGCGAAGAAACTCGCGGTACTTCGCGGCGAGCAGATCGCGAACATCGGCTCGCAGGACATGAACGACGAGGTCTGGCTGAAGCTGGCGCGCCGCGTCAACGAGCTCACTGCCATGCCCGACGTCGCCGGCGTGGTGATCACGCACGGCACCGACACAATCGAGGAGACGGCGTACTTCCTCAATCTCGTCGTCAAATCGCGCAAGCCGGTCGTCCTGACCGCGGCGATGCGCCCCTCCACGGCGCTCTCGGCCGACGGTCCGCTGAACTTCTTCAACGCCGTCGCGGTTGCCGCCAGCCAGGACGCCGCCGGCCGCGGCGTCCTGGTCGTCGTCAACGACTGGGTGCACGGCGCCTCGTCGCTCACCAAGACGAGCACCACCGCGGTGCAGACGTTCCTGTCGCCGCTGACCGGGCTGGTCGGCACCGTCGCCTACGGCGAGATCGACTTCAACCGTGGGCCAATCGGCCGCCACACCAGCGAATCCGAGTTCTCGCTCGACGGCGTGACGGCGCTGCCGCGCGTGGACATCATCATGGCGCACGAGAACATGGACGGCGCGCTGATCGACGGCGCGGTCGCCGCCGGCGCGAAGGGGCTCGTCATCGCCGGCGTCGGCAACGGCAACATGACCGCGCCGGCGTTGACCGCGCTCGCCAAACACGCCAAGGCCGGCGTCGTCTGCGTGCGTTCGACACGGGTCACCACCGGGCGCGTCGGCCGCAACGTGGAGGTCGACGACGACAAGGCGGGCTTCGTCGCGTCGCTCGACCACAACCCGCAGAAGGCGCGCGTCCTGCTGCGGCTGGCGCTGCTGAAGTCGCGCAGCACCGCCGATCTGCAGCGGCTGTTCAGCGAATATTGAGGCCGGCCAGGCGGACGGCGGCGGCCTCCTCGACGGCAGCCGGGGCGACCGTCGCCGCGGGCGCCGGCGCGGCGAACCAGCGCTCCTTCGGCACCACCTTCGGCGATGCCGGATCCAGCACGTAGTTCGGCGACATGATCTGCACGCCGTGCTCGTTGAAGAGATCCTGGATGTTGGCGTGCAGCGCGTCGAGCGTGAGCAGCCGCGCCTGCTGCTGCTCGAGGCAGACCAGCAGCGTGTACTTCACGTAGAAGTCTTCGAGCGACGCCTGCAGGACCAGCGGCCTGGGAACGGCGCGCAGTCCCGGCGTCCGCTCGGCCGCCTGCAGCAGCAGCGCGTGCACCTGCCGCCACGGCGCGTCGTACCCGATCGTGACCGACGTCGGCGTGTAGACGCCCTCCGCGTCTCCGGCTCGCGAGTAGTCGGTCATCGTCTGCGACACGACGACGGCGTTCGGGATGGTGACTTCCTCGGACCACAGCGATCTGACTTTCGTCGACAGCACCCCGAGGTGCATGACGGTGCCTTCGACGTCGCCGATGCGGACGAAGTCGCCGACCCGCACCGCCCGCGAGTAGGTGATCATGAAGCCGCTCATGATGTGGTTGACGAGGCCGCTCGAGCCGAGCGTCACCATCAGGCCGAGGAAGACGCTCACGCCCTTGAACGCTTCGGTCTGACTGCCCGGCATGTAGGGGTAGGCGACGACGACGGCAAACAGCCACAGCAGCGCGGTGACCAGGCGGCGGGTCGGCTGCGCCGTGTCCGGATGGAGCCACCGTGGCTGCGCCTGTCCCTGCTCCACCGCCATGAACCACGCGCCGGCCAGCCGGACCAGGAAACGCGCGACGGCCAGGATGATCGCGACGGTGACCAGCCCGGGCAGTGCGCGAACGGCGTCGAGGCCGAGCCGCTGCACCGTCGTCAGCAGGAAGCCGCTCATCGACTCGCCCCAGGCGCGGGTGTACGGAAACTGCCGCAGCACGAACGTGGTGGTCGCGTAGATCACGACCAGTGCCGCGGTCGTGAACGCCACGCCGATGGCGCGGCGCTGCAGCGCCAGCACACGCGAGGCGCTCGGCGCGTCGACCGCGGCGATGCCGATGCCGGTGATTTTCCGCTCGGAAATTGCCCCGAGCGTGTCACTGATGCGGCGGCGCGCCCGACCGAGGATCCAGATGACGAGCAGCGCGGCGCCGGCCGCCGTCGCGGCGGTCGCGGCCTCCCTGGCGAGGAGCCGCGGCGCATGCGCCTCCGCCGCCTCGTCGAGCGCGCGCCGCAGCCGCGCCACGGTCTGCGCCGTGACGCCGTCGAGCGTCTCGCCGGCGAGATCGTCGACGTCGGCGGCGGTGAGCATCAGGACGCCGCGCGACCCGACGGTGATCATCGACGCGCCCTGAAACGACCGCGACTCGACCGGTGTCGTCGCCCGCTGCGTGACCAGTTCGTGCAGCAGCCGCGCCGCACCGAGCGCGCGCTCGGCCGGCCGCCGTCCGACCACGCGCGCGCGCAGCCGGACGATCTCGCGGTTGAAGAAGGTGAGCGTGTAGCTCTCGTCGGTCCGTTCGGCGACGAGCGGCGACGTCGGCCCCGCGGCCGCCGTCGGACGCTCCTGGCCGGCGGCAGCGCCGATCGAGGCGAGCGCGATCGCTGCGGCGAGCGCCGCGGTTCGGCGGCGCGCGATCGTCACGCGGCCGGCCGCGTCTGGATCGCCAGGCATACGCGCCTCAGTAGCGTTCCGCCACGAACCGCCGTCGCGTGATCGACGCCTCGTCGTCGTAGGCGTGTTTCTTCGACCGCTTCGGCAGCCGCACTTTCGACGCGCGGATCTTCTTGTAGGGTATCTGCTTGAGGAGGTGCGCGATCGTGTTGAGCCGCGCCCGCTTCTTGTCGTCCGACGGGACGACCACCCACGGCGCGAACGAGGTGTCGGTCGCCTTGAACATCGCATCGCGGGCCCGCGAGTACGCGTACCACTTCTCGCGCGATGGCAGATCCATGTTGCTCAACTTCCACTGGCGCAGCGGATCGTCGATCCGCGCCTTGAACCGGCGCTCCTGCTCCTTGTTGCTGACCTCGAGCCAGAACTTGATCAGGATCACCCCGTTGTCGACCAGCTGTTTCTCGAACTGCGGGCAGACGCTGAGGAAGCGTTCGTACTGCTTGTCGCTGCAGAACCCCATGACATGCTCGACGCCGGCGCGGTTGTACCAGCTGCGATCGAAGATGACGATTTCGCCGGCCGCAGGAAAATGCGGGAAGTAGCGCTGCATGTACATCTGGCTCTTCTCGCGGTCCGACGGCGCCGGCAGCGCGATGAGCCGGAAGACGCGCGGGCTGACCCGCTCGGTGAGCGCCTTGATGGTGCCGCCCTTCCCGGCGGCGTCGCGCCCCTCGAAGACGACGACGACACGAAGTCCCTCGTGCTTGACCCACGCCTGCAGCATGCAGAGCTTTTCCTGCAGCTTGCGCAGCTCCTTTGCGTAGGTCTTGTTCTTCAGCTTCTTCGCGGGCTCCGATCCGTTGCTGTGGCCGTTCCACTTCCCGTTGCCGTTGCCGTTCTTGTGGTGTTTGTCTTTCGCCATGACCGCGTGCTTCCTCCTCCAGTCGCGCAACCCTTCACGGCTGCCCGCGCGGCCGGTGGCAGGCCTGAAGGCCTGCGCTACGTCGCGCCGCGCCCGTTTCTGTCTCACGATCCCGTCGCGCAGCCCTTCCGGGCTGCCCGCGCGGCCGGTGGCAAGCCTGAAGGCCTGCGCCACGTCGCGCCGCGCCCGTTTCTGTCTCACGATCCCGTAGCGCAGCCCTTCAGGGCTGCCCGCGCGGCCGGTGACAGGCCTGAAGGCCTGCGCTACGTCGCGCCGCGCCCGTTCCGTTTCACGATCCTGTCGCGCAGCCCTTCAGGGCTGCCCGCGCGGCCGGTGGCAG
>Ga0070686_100000170_pt1 | contig 45622 bp, 15 predicted proteins | sample KBSS23LmetaG_FD_65654 | JGI IMG/M metagenome (GOLD analysis project Ga0070686, IMG submission 65654) | Switchgrass rhizosphere microbial communities from Kellogg Biological Station, Michigan, USA - KBS S2-3L metaG | ecosystem: Host-associated > Plants > Roots > Rhizosphere ...
CCGCTCGGCGGGGTACGCGGGGTCGAGGGGGACGTAGCAGCCGCCGGCCTTCAGCACGGCCAGGATGGAGACGATCAGATCCGGCCCGCGCTCCAGCATCACCCCCACGCGGCTCTCCGGGCCCACGCCGAGCGCGCCGAGGTGGTGGGCCAGGCGATTCGCCTGCGCGTCCAGCTCCGCGTACGTCCACCGCGCGTCGCCCCACGCCAGCGCGGGCGCGTCGGGCCGCTCGCGGACGTGCGCGTCGAAGAGCTCGTGGATGCACGCGCCTCGCGGGAAGGGGCGATCGGTCTGGTTCCACGCCTCCACCAGCATCCGCCGCTCGTCGGGACCGGCCAGGGGATAGCGGGAGATGCGGACGTCGGGGTCCGCCGTCACCCGCTCCAGCACGCGGACCAGGTGGCCCAGCATCCGCTCGGCCGTGGCGCGCTCGAAGAGGTCGGCGCTGTAGTCGAGGACGGCGGTGAGCGCGCCGCCGGCCTCCACCGCGGTGAGCGTGAGGTCGAACTGCGCGGTGCCGGTGTCCACCGCCACGCTCCGCCCCCACCCAGCCGCTCCCCCGCCCTCGGCCTCCAGCGTGAAGACCACCTGGAAGAGCGGCGACCGGCTCAGCGAGCGCTCGGGCTGCAGCTCGGCCACCAGCCGCTCGAAGGGGAGCTCCTGGTGCTCGTAGGCGCCCAGCGTGGCCTCGCGCGCGCGGCGCAGCACCTCGCGGAAGGTCGGGTCCCCCGCCAGGCCGGTGCGCAGCACCAGCATGTTGACGAAGAAGCCGATCATCCCCTCCACCTCGCGGCGCGAGCGCCCCGCCACGGGGGTGCCCACCACCACGTCGTCGCCGCCGGTGTAGCGGGCCAGGAGGAGCTGGAAGGCGCCGAGCAGGACCATGAACAGCGTGGCGCCCTCGCCGCGCCCCAGCACCCGCAGCCGCTCCAGCAGCCCGGGCGGGACGCGGCCCGTCACGCGCCCGCCGCGGTCGGTGCGCGCCGGCGGCCGGGGGTGGTCGGTGGGGAGCTCCAGCCGCGCGGGCGCGCCGGCCAGCCGCTGGCGCCACCACGCCACCTCGCCCGCCAGCCCATCGCCGCGCAGCCGCTCGCGCTGCCACGCCGCGAAGTCGGCGTACTGCAGGGCGGGCGCGGGGAGATGGGGGTCGCGGCCGTCGCGGTACGCCTCGTACAGCACCCGCAGCTCGCGGACGAGCACGTCCAGGCTCCACCGGTCGCCGATGGCGTGGTGCATGGTCAGCAGCAGCACGTCGTCGCCGCGCAGCCGCAGCAGGCGCGGGCGGAAGGGCGGCCCGGCGGCCAGGTCGAACGGGCGCGCGGCCTCGTCGCGGGCGCGGCGCAGCATCGCGGCCTCGCGCGCCGCGTCGTCGGCGCCCGCCACCTCCTCCACGGGGAGCGCGAAGCCGTCGAACGGGGCGGCCACCTGCACCGGCCCGCCGTCGGTCTCGGCGAAGACGGTGCGCAGCGATTCGTGCCGCCGCACCACCTGGCCCAGCGCGCGCTCCAGCGCCGGCACGTCCACCCGCGGGAGCCGGTACGCCGCGCGGATGGTGTACGCGGGCGACGCGGGGTCGAGCCGCGCGAGGAGCCAGAACCGCTCCTGCCCCGACGAGAGCGGCGCGGGCCCGCCCCCCTCGCGCGGGCGGATGCGGTCCGCGGCGCCGGCCCCCGCGTCCTGCGCCAGGCGCAGGAGGAGGTCCAGCCGTCTGCGGCCGGTCACGGGCTCACCCGCCGGGGCATCGGCGCCGGGCGGGGGCGGCGGGGCGTGCGGCCGGTCCATCAGCCACCCCCCAAGCACGGACGTGCGGCGGCGCGGTCCGCCGCGAAGGCGAACCCGATCACCCCACCTCCTCGGGCGCCATGCCGTCGAGCTGCAGCAGGAGCGCGACCACCCGCTCCGTCTCTTCCGCGTAGCGCGGGTCGGTGGAGAGGAGCGTGGCCACGCCCGCCACGGTGGGCCCGTCGAAGAGCGCGCGCAGCGGCATCTCCACGCCGAAGATCTCGCGGATCCGCGACACCACGCGGATCGCCAGGAGCGAGTGCCCGCCCAGGGCGAAGAAGTCGTCGTCGGCCCCCACCCGCTCCACGCCCAGCACCTCGGCCCAGATCTCGGCCACCACCTCTTCCAGCGGGGTGCGCGGCGCCACGTAGCGCTCCTCCGCCGTGGCCAGCCCCGGCACGGGGAGCGCCTTCCGGTCGAGCTTGCCGTTGGGGGTGAGCGGAAGCCGGTCGACCGCCACGAACGCCTGTGGCACCATGTACTCCGGGAGGCTCTCGCGAAGGTGGGCGCGGAGCGCGCCGGGGTCGGCATCCCCCGTGTAGTACGCGGTCAGCCGCTTGTCGCCCGGCATGTCCTCGCGGACGATCACGCGGGCCTCGCGCACCCCGTCCAGCGCGGTGAGCGCCCCCTCCACCTCGCCGGGCTCGATGCGGAAGCCGCGGATCTTCACCTGGTCGTCCACGCGGCCGATGAAGTCGAGCCGCCCGTCGGCCAGCCAGCGCACGCGGTCGCCCGTGCGGTACATCCGCGCGCCGCGCCGCCCGGCGAACGGGTCGGCCACGAAGCGCTCGGCGGTGAGCCCCGGCCGGCCCAGGTACCCGCGCACCACCCCCGCCCCGCCGATGTACAGCTCGCCGGCCACGCCGGGGGGGAGCGGGTTGAGCGCCGGGTCCAGCACGTAGGCGCGGGCGTTGGGCGCGGGCGGGCCGATCGGCACCGACACCGCGTCGTCGGGGACGTCGTCGACCGGCTCCAGCGTGCACCACACGGCCGTCTCGGTGGGGCCGTACTCGTGCAGCACGTGCCCGGGGCGGCCGTGCCGCATCATCCGCCGCACCCCCTCGCTCCCCACCGCCTCGGCGCCGAACACCAGCTCGCGGAGGGTGGCGTACACGTCCGCCCGCTCCAGCAGGTGCTGGTTGAGGAGCGCCGAGGTCTGGTACAGGTGCGTGATCCCCTCGTCGCGCAGCGCCCTCGCCAGGAGCGGGGCGGAAAGGAGCACCTCGCGGTCGATCCCCACCAGCGTGGCGCCGTTCAGGAGCGTTCCCCAGATCTCGAACACCGCCGCGTCGAAGCTGGTGTTCGACGCCTGCCCCATCCGGTCGCCCGGGGCGATGGGCATGTACTCGCGCGCGCACGCCGCCAGCTGCACCACCTCGCGGTGCGGGAGCATCACCCCCTTGGGGCGGCCGGTGCTCCCGCTGGTGTAGAAGACGTACGCCAGGTTCTCGGGCGCCGCGCCGCTCGCGGGCGCGCCGGAGGGCGCCGCCGCGATCCGCTCCGCCGCATGGTCGAGGCAGAGGAGGCGCGCCGGCGAGCCTTCGATCGGCCCGGCCAGGGCGGCGCGGCTCACCAACACGCGGACGCCGGAATCGCCCAGCATCAGCATCATCCGCTCGGCCGGGTAGGTGATGTCCACCGGGACGCAGCAGCCGCCGGCCTTCATCACCGCCAGCGTGGCCACCACCAGCTCCAGGCTCCGCTCCAGCCGCAGCCCCACGCGGCTCTCCGGCCCCACCCCCGCCTCCACCAGGACGTGCGCCAGCCGGTTGGCCCGCTCGTCCATCTCGCGGTAGCTCACCTCCACGCCCCCCCACGCCAGCGCCACCGCACCGGGGGTGCGCGCCGCCTGCGCCGCGAACAGCTCGTGGATGCACGCCTCGCGCGGGAAGGGGCGCGCGGTCTGGTTCCACTCGTCCACTACCTGCGCGCGCTCGGCGCCGGTGACCAGCGCCAGGTGCGACAGGCGCGCGTCGGGGTCGGCCGCGGCCTGCTCCAGCAGCCGGCGCAGGTGCCCCAGCATCCGCCCGACGGTGGACGCGTCCAGGCGGCGCTCGTCGTAGCTGGCGGCCAGGACCAGCGCCTCGCCGGGGGCGGCCACCAGGGTGAGGGGATAGTTGGTCCACTCCACGGCGCGCGTGCGGGTGGGCCGCAGCCCCGAACCGGCGCGCGCGCCGCGCTCCACCAGGTAGTTCTCGAACACGAACAGCGTTTCGAAGAGCGGCGTGCCGCGGGGGACGTCGCTCCACCCCTGCACCTGCACCAGGGGCGCGTACTCGTACTCGCGCGCCTCGGCCTGGTCGTGCTGGAGCTGGCGGAGCCACGACCCCAGCCGCCCCTCGCAGGGAACGCGCAGCCGCACAGGGAGGGTGTTGATGAACAGCCCCACCATCTCCTCCACCCCTTCCAGCCCCGCCGGGCGCCCCGACACGGTGTTGCCGAACACCACGTCGTCTTCCCCCGCGTAGCGCGCCAGGAGGAAGCCCCAGGCCCCCTGCAGCACGGTGCTGAGGGTGACGCGGTTGCGGCGCGCGGCCTCTTCCACCCCGCGCGTCAGCTCCGGCGGGAGGGTGACGGCGAGCCGGGCGTAGCTCGGCGCCGCGCCGGCGGGGGCCGGCCGGTCGACCCCCAGCGGCGTGGGCGCCGAGAAGCCGGCGAGCTGCCCCGTCCAGTACCGCTCGGCGGCGCGGGTGTCCTGCCGCTGCAGCCAGGCGATGAAGTCGCGGTACGGCCGCACCCGCGGGAGCTCCGCCGTCCGCCCGGCGGCCAGCGCCGCGTACACGCGGAACACCTCGTCGAGCACGCGCGACGCCGACCACCCGTCCATCAGCAGGTGGTGCTGGCTCCACACCAGCCAGTGCGCCTCGTCGCCCACGCGGAAGAGGGCGCAGCGCTGCAGCGGCGGCTGCGCCAGCACAAAGCCGCGGGCGCGGTCGTCGGCCAGGTAGCGCTCCAGCGCCGCGGCCTCGCCGGCCTCGTCCATCCCCCGCCAGTCGCCCTCGTGCCAGGGGAGCTCCACCGCGGCTTCCACCCGCTGCAGCGGCCTGCGCAGTCCCTCGTGCACGAAGCCGGTGCGGAGGATGGCGTGGCGGGCCACCACCAGGCCCCACGCGCGGCGGAAGAGCGCCGCGTCGAGCCGCCCCTCGAGGCGCTGGGCGATCTGCACCTGGTACGCCTGCGACTCGCCCCCCATCAGCGCGTGGAAGTGCAGCCCCTCCTGCAGCGGCGCCAGGGGGTACAGCTCCTCGACCGCGGCGCGCCCGGCCAGCGCCGCGTCCACCTCGGCCTGGGTGAGCGCCGCCAGGGGGAAGTCGCTGGGGGTGTAGCCGCCCGGGCCCGCCTGGCGGCAGTGCGCGATCAGCGCCCGCAGCGCGGCCAGCCACGCCCCGGCGAGCCGCTCGACGGTCCCGGCGTGGTGGGCGCCGGTGTCATACCGCCACTCCATCCGCAGCGCGCCGCCCTGGATCCCGCCGTTGGCCTCCACCAGCCAGCGGCGGCGATTCACGGCCGCCTGGTCGCCCCCGCGCGGCCCCGCGGCGAAGCGGAAGCGCGAGGCCACGGCCAGCCCCTGGTCGAACTGCCCCAGGTAGTTGAAGGCGATCTCGGGCTCGGCGTGGGCGGCCAGCTGCGCGCGCACCTCGGGCTCGGGGGCCAGGTAGCGCATCACCCCATAGCCGATCCCCCGCCGGGGGACGGCGCGGAGCTGCTCCTTGACCGCCTTCAGCCGCTCGCCCGGCCCCGCGCCGCGGGCCACGTTCAGCACCACGGGGTAGATGGAGGTGAACCATCCCACGGTGCGCGTCAGGTCCACGCCGTCGCCCACCTCCTCCTCGCGCCCGTGGCCCTCCAGCGCCAGCCGCACGCGCGCGCCCCCCGTCCACTCCGCCACGGCGTCGGCCAGCGCGCAGAGGAGGACGTCGTTGATCTGCGTGCGGTACGCGGCGGGGACCTCGTGCAGCAGCGCCCGCGTCTCGTCCGCGCCCAGCGCCACGCTCACCGCGCGCGAGCCGCCCACGGTGCCCTCCGGCTCGCCGTCGCGCGGGAGCGGGGCGACGCCGCCGGGGCCCTGCCGCATCCACCACCCCGCCTCGGAGGCGAGCGTGGGGCCGGCCGCGTACGCCTCCAGCACGCCCGCCCAGGCGCGGTACGAGGTCCCCTTCGCCCCCGGCGCCACCGCTTCGCCCGCCTCCCGCTGCGCGCAGGCGCGCTCCAGGTCTTCGCGGAGGATCCGCCACGACACGCCGTCCACGGCCAGGTGGTGGATCACCAGGAGGAGGACGCGCCCCTCCGCGCCGCGATCGAAGAGGACCGCGCGCCCGATCGGCCCGCGCTCCAGCTCCAGCCCGCCCTGCCGCTCGGCCGCCGCCGCGGCCTGCGCCGCGTCGCGCTCGCCCGGATCGATCGCGGAGAGATCCACCCGCTCCAGCGTGATCCCGCTCGCGTCCGCATGCCACTGCTCCCACGCGTCGCCCGCGCGGCGGAAGCGGAGGCGGAGGGCGTCGTGGTGCGCCAGCACCGCGTCGAGCACGGCCTCGAGGACCGCGTCGTCCAGCCCGTCATCCACCGCCAGGAGGACGGACTGGTTGGCGTGCCAGGGCGCCGGGTGCTCCTGCTCGAAGAACCACGCCTGGATCGGGGTGAGGGGCACGGGCCCGCGCGCCTCGCCCCCATCGGCCGAGCCCCCGGCCCCCTCCCCCGCCCATCCCACCACCGCGGCCAGCTCGGCCACGGTCTGGTGCTCGAAGAGCTGGCGGGGGGTGATGGACAGCCCCGCGCGCCGGGCGCGAGAGACCACCTGGATGGTGAGGATGCTGTCGCCGCCCAGCTCGAAGAAGCCCTCGTCTACGCCCACCCGCTCCAGCCGCAGCACCTCGGCCCAGATCCCGGCCAGCGTCGCCTCCACCGGCGTGCGCGGCGCCAGGTGCGCGCGCGCCGGGCGCCCGGGGGCGGGGAGCGCGGCGCGGTCGAGCTTCCCGTTCGCGGTCAGCGGAAGCGCGTCCACGGAAACGAAGGCGGCGGGGACCATGTACTCGGGGAGGCGCTGGCGGAGCCGGGCGCGCAGCGCCTCGGGGTCGGCGTCACCCACCAGGTAGGCCACCAGCTGCTTCTCGCCCGGCGCGTCCTCGCGCACCACGGCGGCGCACTCGCGGACGCCGGGGTGGGCCAGCACCGCCGCCTCGATCTCGCCCGGCTCGATGCGGAAGCCGCGCACCTTCACCTGCGCGTCGAGGCGCCCCAGGTACTCCAGGGTGCCGTCGGCCAGCCAGCGCACCCGGTCGCCGGTGCGGTACAGCCGCCCGGGGCCGAAGGGGCTGCGGATGAAGCGCTCCTCGGTGAGCGAGGGGCGGTTCAGGTAGCCGCGGGCCACCCCGGCGCCGCCCACGTACAATTCGCCGGGCACGCCCACCGGCACCGGCTCCATCGCCGGGTCCAGCACGTACAGCCGCAGGTCGGGGATGCGCCGGCCGATCGGGCTCCCCGCGCCTTCCACAACGTCCTCCACCGTCAACGGACGGTAGGTGACGTGCACGGTGGTCTCGGTGATCCCGTACATATTCACCAGCCGCGGCTGCCCAGCCCCGCGGCGCTCCACCCACTCGCGGAGGCTGGCGGGCTCCAGCGCCTCGCCGCCGAAGACGACCAGGCGCAGCGCGAGCGGGCCGCCGCGCTCCGCGTCCACCCGCATCAGCTGGCGGAAGGCGGAGGGGGTCTGGTTGAGCACCGTCACCCCTTCGGCCGCCAGGAGCGCGTGGAAGGCCTCGGGGTCGCGGCTCACGTGGAAGGGGACGACCACGAGACGGCCGCCGTGCAGGAGCGCGCCCCAGATCTCCCACACCGAGAAGTCGAAGGCGTAGGAGTGGAAGAGCGTCCACACGTCGCCCGCGCCGAAGCCGAACCATGCGTCGGTGGCGCTGAAGAGCCGCGCCACGTTGCGGTGCTCCACCAGCGCGCCCTTGGGGGTGCCGGTGGACCCGGAGGTGTAGATCACGTACGCCAGCGACCCCGGCGCCGCCCCGCTCCGGGGGTTCTCGGCCGGCTCCGCCGCGATCTCGGCGGCCGCCGCGCCGTCCATGCTCACCACGGCCACGCCGGCGGTGGCGGGGAGGCCGGCGCGCAGCGACTCCTGGGTGAGGAGGAGCGACGCCTCGCTGTCGCCCAGGATCAGCGCCAGCCGCTCGGCCGGGTACGCGGGGTCGAGGGGAACGTAGGCGCCGCCGGCCTTCAGCACGGCCAGGATCGCCACCACCATCTCGCTCCCGCGCTCCAGGCAGAGCGCCACGCGCGCCTCGGGACGCACGCCGCGGCGCGCCAGGTGGTGCGCCAGCCGGTTGGCGCGGGCGTTCAGCTCGCCGTAGGTGAGCGAGGTGGATTCGCAGGTCACGGCCACGGCGCCGGGCGCGCGCGCCACCTGCTCCTCGAACATCCGGTGGAGGGTGCGGTCCGCGGGATACGCAGCGCCCACCTGGTTCCACTCCTCCACCACCATCCGGCGCTCGTCGTCGCCCGCCAGGCGCAGCCGTGACAGCGGCACGTCGGCGCCGTCGGCCACCTGCTCCAGCACGAGGCGCAGGTGCCCCAGCATCCGCTGAACGGTGGCGCGGTCGAACAGGTCGGTGTTGTAGCCCATCGCGCCGCTCACCCCGCCCGCGCCGTCCGCGGCCAGGAAGAGGGTCAGGTCGAACTTGGTGGTGACCAGCGCGGGCGACACGCTCGCCACCCGCACCCCGGGCAGCCGCAGCCCCGGCGCGTCGGCGGTCTGCAGCGTGAACATCACCTGGAACAGCGGCGAGTGGCTGAGGGAGCGCTCGGGCTGCAGCTCGGCCACCAGCTTCTCGAAGGGGACCTCCTGGTGCTCGTAGGCTCCCAGCGTCACCTCGCGCACGCGCCGCAGCAGCTCGCGGAAGGTGGGGTCGCCGGAAAGGTCGGTGCGGAGGACCAGGGTGTTCACGAAGAAGCCGATCAGCCCCTCCACCTCGCGCCGGGTGCGCCCGGCGATGGGGCTTCCCACCACCACGTCGTCGCTTCCCGCGTACTTGCCCAGGAGGAGCTGGAAGGCGGCCAGCAGCACCATGAACGGGGTGGCGCCCTCGCCGCGCCCCAGCGCCTGCAGCCGGCCGAGGAGCGCCTCGGGGATCTCCATCCGCTGGTAGGCGCCGCGGTAGCTCTGCGCGGCCGGACGCGGGCGGTCGGCGGGAAGCTCCAGCAGCGCCGGGGCGCCGGAGAGCCGCGCCTTCCACCACGCCAGCTGCCGCTCCATCCCGTCCCCCTCGTCCAGCTGCCGGCGCTGCCACGCCGCGAAGTCGGCGTACTGCACCACCGGGTCGGGCAGCGGGCTCTCGCCCCCCGCCGCGTACGCCTCGTACAGGGCGGAGAGCTCGCGGAAGAGGACGCCCATGCTCCACCCGTCGCTGACGATGTGGTGCATGGACAGGAGGAGGACGTGCTCGTCGTCGGCCAGCCGCAGGAGCCCGGCGCGGAAGAGCGGGCCCGCCGCCAGGTCGAAGGGCGCCACCGCCTCGTCGGCCACCCGCCGCCGCGCCTCGGCCTCGCGCGCGTCTGCGTCCAGCCCGGAGAGGTCGGCGACCGGAAGGGTGTAGCCGGCGAAGGGCGCGATCACCTGCGCCGCCACGCCGTCGGCCTCGGTGAAAGTGGTACGCAGCGACTCGTGGCGGCGGACCACCTCGCCCAGCGCGCGCTCCAGGGCGCCCCTGTCTAGCGCGCCGGAAAGGCGGAGCGCGGCGGGGACGTTGTAGAACGGGCTCCCGGGCTCCATCCGGTCCAGGAACCAGAGCCGCCCCTGCGCGTGGGAGAGCGGCGGCGCGGTGTCGCGGCCCACGGGGACCACCGGGGGGAGCGCGGGAAGCCCCTGGCGGCGCAGCGCCTCCACCTCGCCGGCGAGCTGGGCCACGGTGGGCGATTCGAAGAGCGCGCGCAGCGGCACCGACACGCCGAACACCTCGCGGATCCGCGCCACCACCTGCGTGGCGCGGAGCGAGTGCCCGCCCAGGGCGAAGAAGTCGTCGTGCGCGCCCACGCGGTCGGCGCGCAGCACCTCGGCCCAGATCGCCGCCACCACCTCTTCCAGCGGCGTGCGGGGCGCCACGTGCCCGCCGTCGCCCGCGGCGGCGGTGCCGGCGGCGTCGGGCTCGGGGAGCGCGGCACGGTCGAGCTTGCCGTTGGCGGTGAGGGGGATGCGGCCCAGCGCCACGAACGCGGCGGGGACCATGTACTCGGGAAGGTGCCGCTTCAGCGCGTCGCGCAGCTCGGCCGGCGACACGGCGTCGCCCGCGGGGACCACGTACGCCACCAGCGCCGCGTCTTCCCCCGTGCCGCGGACGATCACCGCGGCGGCGGCCACGGACGGCTGCGCCAGGAGGACGGACTCGATCTCGCCCAGCTCGATGCGGAAGCCGCGGACCTTCACCTGCTGGTCGATCCGCCCCAGGTATTCCAGCGTTCCGTCGGCCTTCCACCGCCCCCGGTCGCCCGAGCGGTAGAGGCGCGCCCCCGCGTCGCCCGAGAACGGGTCGGGGATGAAGCGCTGCGCGGTGAGCGCCGGCCGGCCCAGGTACCCGCGCGCCAGCCCCGCGCCGCCCACGTGCAGCTCGCCGGGGACGCCGATGGGCGACGGGTTGCCGGCCGGGTCCAGGACGTAGGCGCGCAGGTCGGGGATCGCGGTGCCCACCCCGCTCCCGGCGCCCGCCTGGCGCAGCTCGGCGCCGGTCAGGGTGTGCCAGGTCACGTGCACGGTGGTCTCGGTGATCCCGTACATGTTCACCAGCCGCGGCCGGCGCGGGCCGTAGCGGTCCAGCCACCCGCGCAGGCTCTCGTACCGCAGCGCCTCGCCGCCGAAGACGACGGTGCGGAGCGCGGCCAGCGGCTCGGGGTGGTCCTCGTCGGCCGCGGCCAGGGCGCGGAAGGCGGAAGGGGTCTGGCTGAGGACGGTGACGCCCTCGGCCGCCAGCAGCGCGCGGAAGGCGGCCGGGTCGCGGCTCACGTCGAAGGGGACGACGACGAGGCGGCCGCCGTGCAGCAGCGCGCCCCAGATCTCCCACACCGAGAAGTCGAAGGCGTACGAGTGGAAGAGCGTCCACACGTCCTGCTCGCCGAACGCGAACGCCGACGCGGTGGAATCGAACAGGCGCAGCACGTTGCCGTGCGTCACCCCCACGCCCTTGGGCCGGCCGGTGGAGCCGGAGGTGTAGATCACGTATGCCAGGTTCGAAGGATCGACCGCCACCTCCAGGTCGTCCGCGCTCCCGTCCGCGCTCTCGCCGACGTCCACGTCGTCGAGCAGCACCACGTCGATGCCGCCGGCGGGGACGCGGTCGCGGAGCGCGGCGGGGGCCACGAGGGCGCGGATCCCCGAATCCTCCGCCATGTACGCCAGCCGCTCGGCCGGGTACGCGGGGTCGAGGGGGACGTAGGCGCCGCCGGCCTTGAGGATGGCCAGGATCCCCGCCACCAGGTCGGCGGTGCGCTCGGCGCAGAGGCCCACGCGCTGCTCGGGGCCCACGCCGCGCGCGCGGAGGCGCCGCGCAAGGCGGTTGGCCCGCGCGTTCAGCTCGCCGTAGGTGACCGGCGCGCCGGCGAAGCGGAGGGCGGCGGCGCCGGGGCGCGCGGCGGCGTGCGCCTCGAAGCGGGCGTGGATGGGCCCGGCGACGGGGAAGCGCTCCCCCGGCCCGCTCCACTCGCCCAGCAGCCGTTCGCGCTCGGCCGGCGTCACCAGCGGGAGCGCGGAGATCGGGCGCGCGGGGTCGGCGGCCACGGCCTCGAGGAGGAGCTCCAGGTGGCCGGCCATCCGCGTCACCGCGGCGGCGTCCCACAGGTCGCTGGCGTACTCGATCAGCCCGCGCATCCCGTCGCCGGTGGGGCGGAGGAAGAGCGACAGGTCGAACTTGGCGGTGGGGACGGCCACCGGCACCGGCTCGGTGGACAGGCCGGGAAGCCCCGGGTCGCCCGCCACCTCGGGGAGGGCGAAGAAGGCCTGGAAGATCGGGTTGTGCCCCAGCGAGCGCTCGGGCTTCAGCGTCTCCACCAGCAGCTCGAAGGGGATCTCCTGGTGCTGCTGGGCGCCGAGGGTGACCTGGCGCACGCGCCCCAGCACCTCGGCGAACGAGGGGTCGCCGGAGAGGTCGGTGCGCAGCACCAGCGTGTTCACGAAGAAGCCGATCACCTCCTCCACCTCGCCGCGGGTGCGCCCGGCGGCCGAGCTCCCCACCACCACGTCGTCGGTCCCCGCGTACTTCGCCAGGAGGAGCTGGAAGGCGGCCACCAGCACCATGTACAGCGTGGCCCCCTCGCGGCGGGCCAGCGCCTCGAGCGCCGCCGCCAGCGCGGGGGAGAGCTGGAAGCGCTCCTGCGCTCCGCGGTACGTCTGCACCGCGGGGCGCGGGCGGTCGGTGGGGAGCTCCAGGAGCGCGGGGGCGCCGGTCAGGCGCTCGCCCCAGTACGCCAGCTGCCGTTCCAGCGCCTCGCCGCGCAGCTGCTCGCGCTGCCACACCGCGTAGTCGGCGTACTGCACGGGGACGGGGGGAAGCGACGGCTCGCCCCCGTCGCGGAAGGCGCCGTACAGCGCCGCCAGCTCGCGGAAGAGGATGCCCAGGCTCCACCCGTCGCTCACGATGTGGTGCATGCAGAGGAGGAGGACGTGCTCCTCTTCGCCCAGCCGCAGGAGCGCGGCGCGGAAGAGCGGGCCCGCGGCCAGGTCGAAGGCGCCGGTGGCGTCGGCGGCGGCGCGGCGGCGCATCTCGGCCTCGCGCGCGCCGTCGTCGAGCGACGACAGGTCGTGCAGCGGGAGGGTGAAGCCGCGGAAGGGGGCGATCACCTGCACCGGCCCCCCGTCGCCCTCGCCGAAGGTGGTGCGCAGCGCCTCGTGCCGGCGCACCACCTCGCCCAGCGCGCGCTCCAGCGCGGCGGCGTCGAGCGCGCCGCGCAGCCGCACCGCCCGCGGGAGGTTGTAGATCCCGGGGGTGCCCTGCATCCGGTCCAGGAACCAGAGCCGCTCCTGCGCGAACGACAGCGGGAGCGCGCGGGAGCGGCCCACCGGCACCACCGGCGGGAGCTGCGGGAGGTCGGCCGCGCGCAGCGCCTCCACGCGCGCCGCCAGCTCGGCCACGGTGGGCGCCTCGAACACGGCGTGCACCGGCAGCTCCACCCCGAACACCGTGCGCACCCGCGAGATCACGCGCATGGCCAGCAGCGAGTGCCCGCCCAGCTCGAAGAAGTTCTCCTCCACCCCCACGCCGCCGCGCCCCAGCACCTCGCCCCACACCGCCGCCAGCATCGCCTCGGCCGGGGTGCGTGGCGGCACGTGCGGGCGCCCGGGCGCCGCTTCCTCGGGCACCGGGAGGCGCGCGCGGTCGAGCTTGCCGCTGGGGGTGAGCGGGAGCGCGGCCACGGGGACGAACGCGCCCGGCACCATGTAGTCCGGGAGCTTCGCGGCCGCGGCCCGCCGCAGCTCGCGCATCAGCGCGGCCGTGGAGTTCCACTGCCGTCGTCCACCTCGGTCGGCGCCCTGCGCCGCGTCGACTGAATCGAACGCATCGCGCGAGTCGGCCGCGTCGATCCCATCGACCGCAACGATTCCATCGATCGCAGCACCCGAATCGGCGGAAGCCATCGAATCGGTCGAAGCGTTCGGATCGACCGAACCCGCCGGATCGACCCCGCCTACGGACGCGGACGGGCGGACGGCGTAGACGTCGTACAGGTTGGTGCCGGCGAGGGCGGCGTCCTGCTCCACCACCACCCGGAAGCCGTGCGCTTCGAGGAGGGCGCGGGCGCGCTCGAGACGGCCGTCGCTGTCGTGCACCTCCATCGCCACCTGGCGCACCTTCGGCCAGTCGCCCTCGTCGAGGCCGGCCAGCACCTCCAGCTCGCTCTTCTCCACGTCCACCTTCAGCAGGTCGATCCGCTCGATCCCTTCCTGGCGGATCACCTGCGAGAGGGTGCGCAGCCGGACGGGGTACTCGCGCGCCGACAGGCGGTGCCGCAGGAGCGCGTCGAGCCCTTCCTCCTCGGCGGCGTCGGGCGCGTCGCCCTCGTTCTGCAGGTAGGCGCGGACCACGGCCTGCTCCTCGGCGGCCTGGGCGTGGCGGCCGGAGAGGATGGAGGCGTTGGGGTAGAAGGTGAACACCGCCTCGCCCTCGGCCTCGGCCAGCCCGCACTCCATCACCCGCATGTCGCCGTGCACCGCCGCGTTCAGCCGCAGCGCCTCGGCCACGGGGGGGATCGGCTCGAAGGCGTAGACCCTCGCCCGGGGACGGAGCTGCGCCACCCGCACCGCGAACAGGCCGATGTTGGCGCCCGCGTCGAACACGCACGCGTCGGGCGGGAGGGTGATCCCGTGGCGGAGGTAGGCCCCGCGCTCGAAGATCTCCTCGTACAGGAAGCGGGTCTCGCGCGGGTTCAGCGACACCACCTCGGTGCCGTCGGGGAGCGCTTCCACCCGGTGGCCGTCCAGCGCGCCGGCGCGGCGCAGCTCCAGCAGGCGCGAGGGGGCCGGCGCGCGCGCCGGGTCGGGCACCACCCAGGCGGCCAGGCGCCGGTCGCCCGAAGGGTGCGCGTAGTCGGCCACGGCCACGTCGCGCACCGCCGGGTGCCGGCGCAGCACCGCCTCGATCTCGCCCAGCTCGATGCGGAAGCCGCGGATCTTCACCTGCTGGTCGAGCCGCCCCAGGTACAGGAGCGCGCCGTCGGCCCGCCGGCGCACGCGGTCGCCGGTGCGGTACAGCCGCGCGCCGGCCGCGGGGGCGAACGGGTCGGGGACGAAGCGCTCGGCGGTGAGCGCCGGGCGCCCCAGGTAGCCGCGCGCCACCTGCACCCCGCCGATGTACAGCTCGCCGGGCACGCCCACCGGCACGGGGCGCATCGCCGCGTCGAGCACGTACAGCCGGGTGTTCCACACCGGGTGTCCGATCGGCACCACGCCGCCCGTGTCGCCGCGCGCGCACGGCCAGGCGCTCACGTCCACGGCGGCCTCGGTGGGGCCGTACAGGTTGTGCAGCGCAACCGGGGGCGCGAAGCGCTGGTGGAAGCGCTCCACCAGCGCCGGGGCCAGCGCCTCGCCGCTGCACACCACCCGGCGCAGGGTGGCGCAGCGCCGCGGGTCGGCCGTCTCCACGAACGGCTGCAGCATGGAGGGGACGAAGTGCAGCGTGGTCACGCCGTGCCGCTCGATCACCTCCTGCAGGTACGCGGGGTCGCGGTGCCCCCCGGGGCGCGCCAGCACCAGCCGCGCCCCCTGCTGCAGCGGCCAGAAGAGCTCCCAGACGGAGACGTCGAAGGAGACCGGCGTCTTCTGCAGCACCACGTCGGCCGCGCCGATCCCGTACTCGGCCTGCATCCAGCAGAGGCGGTTGACCACGCCGCCGTGCGTGTTCATCACCCCCTTGGGCCGCCCGGTGGAGCCCGAGGTGAAGATCACGTACGCCAGGTTCCCCGGCCCCACCCCGCTCTCCGGGTTCCGGGCGTCGTCGACGGCATCGACGGTGTCGCCGACCTCCCCGGCCGCGACGCCGTCCACGTCGAGGACGGGGATGCCTTCGTGCGCGGGGAGCGCGGCGCGGAGCCGCGCCTGCGTGAGGAGCACGGCCACCGCCGCGTCGTCCAGCATCCCCCGCAGCCGCTCGGCCGGGTACGCCGGGTCGAGCGGGACGTAGGCGCCGCCGGCCTTCAGCACGGCCAGGAGCGACACCACCATCTCCAGGCTCCGCTCCAGGCAGAGCCCCACCCGCACCTCGGGCCCCACGCCCAGCGCGCGGAGGCGGTGCGCCAGGCGGTTGGCCGCCGCGTTCAGCGCCGCGCAGGTGAGCGACGCGTCTTCGCAGAGCACGGCCACGGCGCCGGGGGCGGCCGCCGCCCGCGCTTCGACCAGCTGGTGGATGCAGCGGTCGGCGGGGTACGCCGCGTCGGTGCGGTTCCACGCCTCGACCACGGCGCGCCGCTCGCCGGGGCCCAGCAGCTCCAGCGCGGAGAGCCGCGTCTCGGGCGCCGCGGCGACGGCCTCCAGCAGCACGCGCAGGTGCCCGGCCATCCGCTCGGCGGTGGCGGCGTCGAACAGGTCGGTGGCGTACTCCAGGCTCCCGCGCAGCTCGCCGTCTTCCTCGAACAGGTTGAGGCCCAGGTCGAACATCGCGGCGCCGCCGTGCGCGCGGAGCGGCACCGTCCGCACGCCGGGGAGGCGGGGGGGCGCGCCGGCCGCGCCCTGGAAGGCGAAGGTGGCCTGGAAGAGGGGCGAGTGCCCCAGGCTGCGCTCGGGCTGCAGCGCCTCCACCACCTTCTCGAAGGGGAGCGCCTGGTGCGCGTAGGCGCCCAGCGTGGCCTCGCGCACGCGCCGGAGGAGCTGCCCGAAGGTGGGGTCGCCCGAGAGGTCGGTGCGCAGCGCCAGGGTGTTCACGAAGAAGCCGATCAGCCCCTCGTGCTCGGGGCGGCTCCGCCCGGCCGCCGGGGTGCCCACCACCACGTCGCGCTGCCCGCTGTAGGTGCCCAGCAGCACCTGGAAGGCGGCCAGCAGCGTCATGAAGGGCGTGGCGCCCTCGGCCCGGCCCACCGCCGCCAGCCGCTCGGCCAGCGCGGCGGGGACCTCGAAGCGGGCGACGGAGCCGCGGTGGCTCTGCACCGCCGGGCGCGGGCGGTCGGTGGGGAGCTCCAGGAGCGCGGGGGCGCCCTCCAGCCGCTCGCGCCACCACGCCAGCTCGCGCTCCAGCGCGGGGCCGGCGACCTCGGCGCGCTGCGCCACCGCGTGGTCGGCGAAGCGCGCGGGGAGGGGGGCGAGGGGCGAGGGCTCGCCGCGCGCGAAGGCGGCGTAGAGCGCCTCGAGCTCGCGGAACAGCACCCCGATCGACCAGCCGTCGCCCACGATGTGGTGCAGCGCCAGCACCAGCACGTGCTCGCCGGCGTCCAGCCGCAGCAGCCCCGCGCGGAACAGCGGCCCGCGCGCCAGGTCGAAGGGCGCGGCCACGGCCTCGCGCACCCGCCGGGCGGCCTCGGCCTCGCGCGCGTCGCCCGCCAGGTCGGAAAGGTCTTCCACCGGGAGGGAGACGGGGGCGGGGGGCGCCACCACCTGCACGGGGTCGCCCCCGGGCGCGGCGAACACGGTGCGCAGCGGCTCGTGCCGGCGCACGATCTCGCCCAGCGCGCGCTCCAGCGCGGGCACGTCCAGCTCGCCCGTCAGCCGCAGCGCGCGCGACAGGTTGTAGGCGCTTCCCCCGGGCTGCAGCCGGTCGATGAACCAGAGCCGCTGCTGGCCGAAGGAGAGCGGGAGCGGCCCCTCGGCCGCCGCGCGGGGCGCCTCGTGCGCGGCGGACCCGTTCCGCGCGTGGCGTAGCGCCTCGACCGCGGCGGCCAGGCCGGCCACGGTGGCGTGCTCGAACACCACCGCCAGCGGCACGTCGACCCCGGAGACCGCCCGGATCCGCGCGGCGATGCGCGTGGCCAGGAGCGAGTGCCCGCCCAGCCCCAGGAAGTCGTCGTGCACGCCCACGCGATCGATCCCCAGCACCTCGGCCCAGAGCGCGCAGATCTCGCGCTCCAGCCCGGTGCGCGGGGCCACGTACCCCTCGCCCCCGCCGGTGTCGGCGTCCTCGGCCACGGCCGCGGCGAAGCCGCCCTCCTCCAGCCGGCGGCGGAGCGCGGCGCGCTGGATCTTCCCCACGTCGGTCCGCGGGATCTCGTCGCGCCCCACCAACAGGACGCGCGCCGCGGTGGCGCCGAAGCGCGAGGCCACCACCCGCCGCACCTCGCGCCGCAGCGCGTCGCGCGCGGCGGGCGAGGTCAGCGGCGTGTGGAGGAAGACGGCGGCGGCGTCGGTGTCGCGCCCGGGCACGCGCACGGCGCAGACGGCGGTGGAGCCGCGGTGCACGCCGTCCACCTCTTCCACCGCGGCCTCCACCTCCTGGCCGTGGATGTTGAGGCCGTTGACGATCAGGACGTCGTTCTCGCGCCCGGTGACGGTGAGCCCGCCGTCGCGGAGGAAGCCGTTGTCGCCGGTGTCGAACCACCCGTCGGCGGTGAAGCGGACGCGCGTCTGCGCCGGGTCGTGCGCGTAGCCGGGGGTCACCGTCTCGCCGCGCACCTGGATCCGCCCCTCGCGGCCCTCGGGGACCACGCGGCCCGCGTCGTCCACCACGCGCAGCGAGATCCCGGGATAGGGCGTCCCGGCGGAGACGTACGCGTCGCCGGGGCCGGTGGCGTCCAGGTCCAGCGGCATCAGCCGGGTGATCCCCCCCGCCTCCGACATGGCGTACGACGCGCGCAGCGCCTGGGGGCGCAGCCCGTACGGCGCCGTGTTGCGGAGAAAGGTGCGCAGCGTCCGCGCGACCACCGGCTCGGCGGTCACCATCAGGCTTTCCAGGCACGACAGGTCCCACGCGCGGTCCCCGTCCTCGGCCAGGCGGGCGTTCACCAGCCCCAGCGAGTAGTTGGTTCCCCCCGTGTGGGTCACGCGGTGGCGGTGGATGGCGCCCAGCCAGCGGGCCGGGTCGTCCAGCACGTCGCGGGTGGCCAGGTGCACCTGCACGCCCCCCGAGGCCAGCACGGCCATGGTGGCGGTGAGCCCGGCGTTGTGGTCGAGCGGGAGCCAGCTGAGGAAGGTGAACGCGGTGTAGCCGTCGAGCGCCGGGCTCCCCTGGCAGACGCGCAGGAGGTTGTGGTGGGTGCGCTGGATCAGCTTGGGGCGCCCCGTGGTCCCCGAGCTGAGGAGGAGGACGGCCACGTCGTCCGGCGCGCTGGGGTGCCACGCGCTGTCGGGGGGGTGCGCGGCGAGCGCCCCCAGCTCGGCCACGCGGGCGTCGGCGCCCAGCACGGCGCGCACGGCTCCATCCACCCCGGGCCCGGCCAGCACGCGGGGATGGCCCAGGGTGGCCCACACGTCGCGCAGGCGCCGCGCGGCGGGCGCGCCGGAAGCCTCGCCGGCCACCACCGCGCAGGGAACGGCGGTGAAGCCGCCCAGGACGCACGCCCACAGCGCCGGCATGAACTCGATCGCCGTGTCCACCTGCAGGATGATCTCGTCGCCCGCCCCGGCGCCGCAGGCGCGGAGGCCGCCCAGGATGCGCTCGGCGCGCTCGCGGAGCTCGCGATACCCCAGCACCGCCTCGCCGCCGTCGCGCGAAAGCTGGATCACCCGCCCCGGCGCCGCCGCCTCGCTGGCGCGGCGGAGAACGCCGGCCAGGGTGGCCGGCGCGTCCGCGGCGATCACGAGCGCCGGGCCGGCCGTCTCGGAGAGCGTGGTGTCGGGTGCGTTCACTGCAAGCGCGTCCATGGGCTTTCTGTCGCGGTGTCCATCTCCGGATCCCTCCGCGGCTCCCCCGAGCCCGCGGCCCTCCGCCGTCCCCGCCCTGTCTCGTCCCGTAGTGCGGTACCATTCAGCCGTCTTGTGATTTTCATCCACCCGCTTCGCTCTCTACCGGGCTGGCTCCTGGAGATGGCAAAACCGCGGCTTCGCGCACCAAACCCATCCTCCGAGCCGGTGCTCCGGCGGGACGATCACGTCTCCCCGCCGGTGGATCGCCCGCCCGCGCCGCCGCGTCCATGTCCGTCGCGCCGGGGGATGATTCCAGCGCAGCGGAGAGGAGGGTGGCCAGCGCGCGGACGTGGGGCTCGGCGACCACGCTGAAGTGATCGCCCGCCACCGTCGCGCTCCGCACCGCGCCGCGGGTGAGCGCCTGCCACCGCGTGGCCTCCGACGCGTGTGCCCCCGCGCCGGCGGACGCGATTCGATCATCCGCCAGCACCAGCAGCAGGTCGGCGACGATCGGCTCCGGGCGGTAGCGCGCGGAGGCGGCGACGTTCGCGCGGAACACCGTCCACAGCCAGCCGAAGCGGTCGAAGTCCAGCCCCGGCGGCACCCCCTCCGCCGCGCGCGCCGCCTCCCACGCGAACCGGAGCCGCTCGGCCGCCGTCACTCCCGCGTCGTCCAGGTCGGCGCCGGCCCATCCCGGCGCCAGGTGCCGCACGAAGCGGCCGACCATCGCGGGGTCGTCGGGATCGAGCGGCGGGGCGCCGTCGCCGGGGGCGATGGAATCGACCAGGAGGATGCGCTCCACCGTCTCGCCCGCCGCTTCCAGCATCCGCGCGATCTCGAAGGCGACGGCGCCGCCCATCGACCATCCCCCCAGGCGGTACGGGCCGGACGGCTGTGCCCGGCGGATCTCGGCCAGGTAGTCGGCGGCCATCGCCGCCACGGTGTCGTGGGGCGGCGCCTCGCCTTCCAGCCCGCGCGACTGCAGGGCGTAGACGGGGACGCCGGGGGCCAGGTGCCGCGCCAGCGCCGCGTACGACACCGCGCTCCCGCCCGCCGCGTGCACCAGGAAGAGCGGCGGCGCCGCGCCGCCCGTCCGCAGCGGGACGAGGGGGCCGGGCGCGGGCAGCCCCGGCCCGGCGCGAAGCGCGCGCGCCAGCCCCTCCACCGTGGGCGCGGCCAGGAGCGTGGCCATGGGAACGCGGCGGCCGGTGAGCCGCTCCACCGTGGCCAGCAGCCGCAGCGCCGCCAGCGAGTGCCCGCCGCTGGCGAAGAAGTCGTCGCGCACCCCCACCGCGCCGGTACCGAGCTGCGCCTCCCAGAGCTGCGCCAGGCGAAGCTCCAGCGCGTCGCGCGGGGGCACCGGCGGCTCGCCCCCCGCCGCCGCGCCGGGCTCGGGGAGGGCGCGCGTGTCGAGCTTGCCGTTGGGCGTGAGCGGGAAGGCGTCGAGCGCCACGAAGGCGGAGGGCACCATCCCGTCCGCCAGCCGGCCGCGCAGGTGCGCGCGCAGCTCGGCCGCCGGCGGCACGGTGCATCCCCGCGGCGCGACGACGTACGCCACCAGCCGCGCGTCGCCGCCGGCGTCGGGGCGTGCGACCACCACGCAGCCGGCCACGCCGGGGTGCCCGCGCAGCGCGGCCTCCACCTCGCCGGGCTCCACGCGCACGCCGCGAACCTTCACCTGCTGGTCGACGCGGCCCAGGAACTCGAGCGCGCCGGTGGACAGCCAGCGCACCCGGTCGCCCGTGCGGTACAGCCGCGCGCCGGGGACGGGGGAGAACGGGTCGGGGACGAAGCGCTCGGCGGTGAGCCCCGGGCGCCCCAGGTAGCCGCGCGCCACCTGCGCGCCGCCCAGGTACAGCTCGCCGGGAACACCCGGCGGCACCGGAGCGCCCAGCGCGTGCAGCACGTGCGCGCGCACCCCGTCCACCGGTGCGCCGATCGGGACGGTGTCCGCCGCCTCGCCCGCGAGGACGTGCGCCGTGGCGTCGATGCACACCTCGGTGGGGCCGTACAGGTTGACCACCTCGGCGCCGGTGGCCGCGCGGGCCCGCGCGGCGAGATCGGCGGGGAGCGCCTCGCCGCCGCAGAAGAGGCGGCGGAGCGTGGCGCATCGGGCCAGCGCCGGCTCGTCCAGCACCGCGCGCAGGAACGAGGGGACCAGCTGGAGGATGGTGATCCGCTCGTCCGCGACGGCGCGCAGCAGCTCGCCGGGATCGCGGTCGGCGCCCGGCGGGGCCAACACCAGCGTGGCGCCCGCCATCAGCGGCGCCCAGAACTCCCACACCGAGGCGTCGAAGCCGGCCGGCGTCTTCTGCAGCACCCGGTCGGCGGCGGCCAGCGGGAAGGCACGGTCCATCCACGCCATGTGGTTGGCCAGCGCGCGGTGCGGAACGCCCACGCCCTTCGGCCGGCCGGTGGAGCCCGAGGTGTAGATGACGTACGCCAGGCTCTCGGGATCGGCGTCCGCGTCCGCGTCACCATCCCCCCCGGCGTCCTGATCCGCGCCTTCGTGCGAGACGACGCGGGCGGCGCCCAGCGCGACCACCTCGCCCGCCCACGCGGCGAAGCGGCCGGCCAGCGGCTCCGCCGTCAGCAGCACGCGCGCGCCGGCGTCGTCGAGCATGGCGGTGAGGCGCGCGTCGGGGTGCGCGGGGTCGAGCGGAAGGTAGGCCCCGCCGGCGCGGAGGATGGCGAGCAGCGCCACGGGGAGGAGCGCGCCGCGGTCCAGGCACACGCCCACGCACGCATCCGGCCCCACGCCGCGGGCGCGGAGGATCGCGGCCACGCGCCGGCTGGCGCGGTCGAGCGCGGCGTAGCTCAGCGCCCCGTCGGCGGCCGACACGGCGGGCGCGGCGGGGGCGCGCGCGGCCTGCGCGGCCACCCGCCGGTGGACGGGGACGAACGCGGGCGCCTGCGCCGAGCCGTCGCGCGCGGCGATCCACTCGCGCTCGCCCGCGGAGAGGAGGGGGGCGGCGGCGTACGGCGCGCGCGGGTCGGCGGCCATCGCCCCGAGCGCGGCGCGGTAGCGCTCCAGCAGCGCCTCGGCCTCGGCGTCGGAATACCGCGCCGCGTCGTATTCGAGCGATACGAACAGGTCGTCGCCCGCCAGCTCGAAGGTGGCGGCGAAGGGGAAGCTGGTGCCGCTGATGGCGCGGGCGTGGGCCGTGTGGCGCCGCGCTCGCGCCACCGCGTCGTCCTTGAGCTCGAAGTGGACGAAGTTGAACAGCGCCGCGAACGGGCGCCGGCCGCCGCGCAACCGCTGCATCTCGGCCATCGGGAAGCGGCGGAAGGGGAGGACGGTGCGCTCCCACTCGAACGCCTCGCGCGCCAGCGCGGCCCAGCTCCCGCCGGCCAGGGCGACGCGGCAGGGGACCGTGTTCAGGAACAGCCCCAGCGCATGCTCGGCCCGTGGACCCTCGGGGCGCCCGTTCACCACCACGCCGGTGGTCACGTCGTGGTCGCCGCTGGTGGCGGCCAGCACGCGCAGGTGCGCGGCCAGCAGCAGGCTCTTCAGCGGCAGCCCCTCGCGCCGCGCGAGCGCGGCCACGGCGGCCGCCGCCCCGGCGGGAACGGTCCCGCGGCACAGGCGGTTCCCTTCCCCGCCCGCCGTGCCCTGCGCCGCGGGGAGCGTGGGCTCCGACCCCTCCAGCGCGACCGCCCAGAACCCGCGCGCCCGGGCCGACGCCACCACCCGGCGCTCGCGCGACACGAACTCGCGCAGCACCGACGCGGGCGGCGCCTCGGCGGCGGGCGCGCGGCCGGTGTACTCGGCGAAGAGCTCGTCCACCATCCGCGCCACGCTCCACCCGTCGAGGATGGCGTGGTGTTCGGTGAAGCCCAGCCGGAAGGCGCCGGGCGCCAGCAGGTGCACCTGGAAGCGGATCAGCGGCGCCACGCGCCAGTCGAACGCCCGGGCGGGCTCGGCGTGGGCCCACGCCTCGATCGCCTCGTGCTGCGCGTGCGGGTCCAGGTGGCGCAGGTCGGTCACCGCCAGCGGGATCTCCACCTGGCGGTGGACGAGCTGCACCGGCTCCGAGAAGCCCGCCAGGTCGAACGAGGTGCGCAGGATGGGGTGCCGCGCCGCCAGCGCCGCCAGCGCGCGCCGCAGCCGCGCCTCGTCGAACTCCGCGCGCACCGCGTAGAGCTGCGCGTTCTGGTAGACGGCGTGCCCGCGGCCGTCCTCGGTGTGGAAGAGCATCCCCTGCTGCAGCTGCGTCATGGGATACGCGTCCACCACCCCCGCCGGCGCCCGCGCCCGGTCGCCCGCGGCCAGGAGCGAGAACGGCCCCGCGTCGCCGCCGGAGTGGGTATCGACATCGAGATTCCCATCGACATCGAAATCGACGCCGTCCCCGGCGTGCGCGGCGGGGCGGATCCGCGCGGCGAGCTCGGCCACCGTCTGGTGGCGGAACAGGTCGTGGAGGGAGAAGGGGATCCCCCGCGCGCGCGCCGCCGCCAGCAACCGGATGGCGCGCATCGAATCGCCCCCCAGCGCGAAGTAGTTGTCGTGCGCGCCCACCCGGTCCACGCCCAGCGTCTCGGCCCAGGCGGCGGCGAGCGCCTCTTCCACCGGCCCGCGCGGGGCCACCCACGCGCCGGCCACCTCGCGGCCGTCGGGGCGCGGGAGGGCACGGCGGTCGACCTTGCCGTGCGCGGTGAGCGGGAGGGCGTCCAGCAGCACGAACGCCGCGGGAACCATGTAGTCGGGGAGGCGCGCGGCCACCCCGGCGCGGAGCGACGCCGCGTCGGCATCGGCGGCCACCACGTAGGCCACCAGCCGCCGCGCCCCCGGCTCGTCCTCGCGCGCCACCACCACCGCCTCGCGCACCCCGGGGTGGGCCAGCAGCGCCGCCTCGATCTCCCCCGGCTCGATGCGGAAGCCGCGCACCTTCACCTGCTGGTCGGCGCGGCCCAGGTACTCCGCGTCGCCGTCCGCGCGGCGCCGGGCGCGGTCGCCCGAGCGGTACATCCGCGCGCCGGGGACGCCGGAGAAGGGGTCGGGGACGAACCGCTCCGCCGTGCGCGCCGGGTTGCGGAGGTATCCCCGCGCCACGCCGGCGCCGCCCACCACGATCTCGCCGGGGACGCCGGGGGGAACCGGCTCCAGGTGCCCGTCCAGCAGGTACACGCCCAGGTCGGCGATCCCCTGGCCGATCATGCTTCCGCCGGCCTCGACGTCCGCCGGGCCGAAGGCGCGGGTGGTGACGTGGACGGTGGTCTCGGTGATCCCGTACATGTTCACCAGCCGCGGCCGCGCGTGGCCGTGGCGGGCGAGCCACGGCGCCAGCGTGCGCGGCTCCAGCGCCTCGCCGCCGAACACCACCCAGCGCAGCGCCAGCGCGGAACCGCCGTCCGCGCCGGCCTCCTCGTCGGCCGCGGCGAGCTGGCGGAAGGCGGAGGGGGTCTGGCTCAGCACCGTCACCCCCTCGCGCGCCAGGAGCGCGCGGAAGGCCGCCGGGTCGCGGCTCACCTCGAAGGGGACCACCACCAGGCGGCCGCCGTACAGGAGCGCGCCCCAGATCTCCCACACCGAAAAGTCGAAGGCGAAGGAGTGGAAAAGCGTCCACACGTCGTCCGCGCCGAAGCCGAAGACCGGCTCGGTGGCGGTGAACAGGCGCAGCACGTTGGCGTGCGTCACCACCACGCCCTTGGGCCGCCCGGTGGAGCCGGAGGTGTAGATCACGTACGCCGCGTTGGCGGCGGACACCTCGGCGGCGGGCTCCTCCGCGTCCTCGTCGCCGCCCTCCGCGAGGAGCGCGTCGAGCGACAGCACGGGGGTGGGGGATGCGGGGATCGCGGCGCGCGCCGCCTCGCGCGCCACCACCAGCGCCACCCCCGCATCCTCCAGCAGCCAGGCGATGCGCTCGGCCGGGTACGCGGGGTCGATCGGCACGTACGCGCCCCCCGCCTCCAGGACGCCCAGGATGGCGGCCACCGTGTCGACGGAGCGCTCCAGGCAGAGCCCGACGCGGGCCTCGGGGCCGACGCCGCGCCGCCGCAGCGCGCGGGCGAGCCGGCCGGCGCGCGCGTCCAGCTCGCCGTAGGTCAGGCTCGCCTCGCCGCACGTCAGCGCCACCGCGCCGGGCGCCCGCCGCGCGACGGCCGCGAAGCGCTGGTGGATGAGCCCGCCCGGCGCGGACACTGCCGCCGCGCGCCACTCCTCCACCACCCGCGCCCGCTCCGCCGCGCCCAGCAGCGCCAGGCGGGAGAGGGGCCGCGCCGGGTCGTCGGCCACCTGCTCCAGCACCCGCCCCAGCTGCGCCACCAGCCGCTCGGCGGTGGCGCGCTCGAACAGGTCGGTGCTGTAGGTCAACCCGCCCCGGATCCCGTCGGCGGTCTCGGTCAGGGCGAGGGACAGGTCGAACTTGGCGGTCCCCGTGACGGCGCCCATGTCGGTCACGGCCAGGCCGGGGAGGGTGCGCGGCGGCCCCTCGGCGCCCTGCAGCGCGAACGTCACCTGCACCAGCGGCGCGTGGCTGAGGGTGCGGCCGGGGTGCAGCTCGGCCACCAGCTTCTCGAACGGCACCTCCTGGTGCTCGTATGCGCCCAGCGCCGTCTCGCGCACCCGCCGCAGCACCTCGCGGAAGGGGGGATCGCCGGACAGGTCGGTGCGCAGCACCAGCGTGTTCACGAAGAAGCCGACCAGCCCCTCCACCTCGCCGCGGGTGCGCCCGGCGATGGGGCTTCCCACCACCACGTCTTCGTTCCCGGCGTAGCGGGCCAGCAGGAGCTGGAAGGCGGCCAGGAGCACCATGTAGGGGGTGGCGCCCTCGCGCCGCCCCAGCGCCCGCAGCCGCGCGGAGAGCGCGGCCGGGAGCGCCACCGGCACCGTGGCGCCGCCGAACGACGGGGCCGGCGGGCGGGGATGGTCGGTGGGGAGCTCCAGCAGCTCGGGGGCGCCGCGCAGCCGCTCGCGCCAGTAGGCCAGCGCGCGCTCCAGCGCCTCTCCGCGGAGCTGCTCGCGCTGCCAGAGCGCGTAGTCGGCGTACTGCACCGGGAGCTCGGCCAGCGGCGACGCGCGCCCCTCGACCTCCGCGCCGTACAGCGCGGAAAGCTCGCGGAAGAACAGGTCCAGGCTCCACCCGTCGCTCACCAGGTGGTGGAGGGTGATCAGCAGCACGTGCCGGTCATCCCCCAGCCGGAGGAGCACCGCGCGGAAGGCGAGCTCCGACGCCAGGTCGAAGGGCCGCCCGGCCTCGGCGGCGGCGCGGCGCTCCACCGCATCCCCGTCGCCGGACAGCGTCTCCACGGGGAGGGTGAAGCCGGTGAAGGGCGCCACCACCTGCACCGCCGCGCCGTCGATCTCCGGGAAGGTGGTCCGCAGCACCTGGTGCCGGCGGACGATCTCGCCCAGCGCGCGCTCCAGGGCGGCCACGCTCAGCGCGCCGTCGAGGCGGAGGAAGACGGGGACGTTGTAGGCGGCGCTCTCGGGGTTCAGCCGGTGGATGAACCAGAGCCGCTCCTGCGCGAACGACAGCGGGAGCGGCGCGCCGCGCGGCGCGGGCCGCACCGGCGGCGCCTCGGCCATGCCCCGCCCCGCGGCGCGCCGGTCGGCCACCACGCGTGCCAGCGCGGGGACGGTGGGCGCGTCGAAGAGCGCGTGCAGCGGAATGTCCACGCCCAGCGCGTCGCGCACGCGCACCGCCAGCCGCGTGGCCAGGAGCGAGTGCCCGCCCAGCGCGAAGAAATCGTCCGTCATCCCCACCCGCCCGGCCCCCAGCACCCCGGCGAAGAGGCCGGCCAGCACCTCCTCGGCGGGGGTGGCCGGGGGCACGTACCCCTCGTCGTCGGCCGCGGCCGGCTCGGGGAGGAGGCGGCGGCCGATCTTCCCGCTGGGGGTGAGCGGGAAGGCGCCGAGCGCCACGAACACCGAGGGGACCATGTAGGCGGGGAGGCGCGCGGCCAGGTGGTCGCGCAGCTCGGCCGGGGGCACGGGGTCGCCCGCGGCCACCAGGTACGCCACCAGCCGGGTGTCGCCCAGCGCCAGGCGCCGCGCGGTGACCACCGCCTCGCGCACCCCGGCGTGCTCGCGCAGCGCCGCCTCGATCTCGCCCGGCTCCACGCGGAAGCCGCGGATCTTGAGCTGCTGGTCGGCCCGGCCCAGGTAGTCGAGCGCGCCGTCGGCCAGCCAGCGGGCGCGGTCGCCGGTGCGGTACATCCGCGCGCCCGCCCCGGCGAACGGGTCGGGGACGAAGCGCTCGGCGGTGAGCCCCGGGCGTGCCAGGTAACCCCGCCCCACCTGCACCCCGCCCAGGTACAGCTCCCCCGCCACCCCCGGCGGCGCCAGCTCGCCCAGCGCGTTCAGCACGTAGGTGCGGGTGTTGGCCACCGGCCGGCCGATCGGCACCGTCCGCCGCGGGTCGCCCGGGCGGCACGCCCAGCAGGTCACGTCCACCGCGGCCTCGGTGGGGCCGTACAGGTTGTGCAGCTCCACCGTGGGGAACCGCGCGAAGAAGCGCTCCTGCAGCTCGTACGTCAGCGCCTCGCCGCTGCACACCACCCGGCGCAGCGCCGGCGCCCGCGCGCCGCCGGCCTCCAGGAAGGCGTCGAGCATCGAGGGGACGAAGTGCGCGGTGGTCACGCCCTCGCGCTCCATCACCTCGCGCAGGTACGCGGGGTCGCGGTGCCCCCCGGGCCGCGCCAGCACCAGCCGCGCGCCCGTCATCAGCGGCCAGAAGAACTCCCACACCGACACGTCGAAGGAGAACGGCGTCTTCTGCAGCACCGTGTCCGACTCGTCCAGCTCGTACGCCTCCTGCATCCACAGGAGGCGGTTCGCCACGGCGGCGTGCGTGTTCATGGCTCCCTTGGGCCGCCCGGTGGACCCGGAGGTGTAGATCACGTACGCCAGGTTCCCCGGCTCCGCCCCTCCCTCCAGCGGCGTGTCGTCTTCTCCCTGGGCCTGCGCCCACAGCGGCTCGGCGGCCAGCGAGGGCGGCGCGTCGGCGGGGAGTCGCGCGGCCAGGTGCGGCTGGCAGAGCACCAGCGACACCCCGGCGTCGCCCAGCACGTACCCCAGCCGGTCGGGCGGATGGTCGGGGTCCACGGGAACGTAGGCGCCCCCGGCCTCGAGGATCGCAACCAGCGCGATCACCAGCTCGGGCGAGCGTTCCATGCACACGCCCACGCGCACCTCGGGCCCCACGCGGTGCCGCCGGAGAAGGCGCGCGAGCTGGCGGGCGCGCCGGTGCAGCTCGCCATGCGTGAGCGTCTCGCGCTCGAACGCCACCGCGGGCGCGTGGGGGGTGTGCTCGGCCTGCGCCCGGACCAGGGCATGGATGGTGGCGGGGCCGGGGTACGGCGCGGGGGCGGGGTTGAGCCCGTCGAGGAGGTGGCGGCGCTCGGTGGAGGGGAGGATCTCGATTGCGCCCAGCGGCTGCGACGCGTCTTCGGCGAAGGCGCGCAGCGCCAGGGTGAGGTGCCCCGCCAGCCGCCGCACCGCCGCCGCCTCGAGACGGGCCGGGTCGTAGACCACCTCGAAGGAGATGGTGTCGCCGCCGTGGGCCAGCACCGCCAGCGGGTAGCTGATCCACTGCAGCAGGTCGAAGCTGCGGTGCCGCCACTGCTCGCCCAGCCGGCCGAGCGCGTCGGCGGTGGTCTCGTTCTCGAACCCCAGCATGGTCTGGAAGAGCGGGGTTCCGCCGGGGACCTCGCTCCACTCCTGCACGCGCGCCAGGAAGGTGCGCTCGTACGGGCGGATCGCGGTCCACAGCGCGCGGATCCGCTCCAGGTGGTCGGCCACCGACCCCGCCGGGTCGATGCGGACGCGCACGGGGACGGTGTTGGTGAGGAGCCCCACCACCCCCTCCACCCCCTCGAAGCCGCTGCGGCGGCACGAGCGCGTGGCCCCGAACACCACGTCGCGGTCGCCGGTGTAGCGGCTCAGCAGCAGCGCCCAGGCGCCCTGCAGCACCGTGTTGAGGGTCACTTCCTCGCGCTGCACCAGCTGCCGGAGCGCGCCCGCCAGCCCCGCCGGGAGCTCGAAGCGATACCGCTCGCGCGCTTCGCCCCCGCCGCTCCCGGGCGCCTCGGCGACCATCTCGTTGTGCGCCTCGAAGCCGCGCAGCGCGGTCTCCCAGAACGCCCGCGTCTCCGGCGGCTCCGCGTCGGGGAGCCAGCGGACGTAGTCGGCGTACGCGCGCGGCTCGGCCGGCGTGAGCTCGCGGCCGTCGACCGCGGCGTCGTAGTCGGCGAACACCTCGCGCAGCAGGAGGCGGCGCGCGTACCCGTCGATCAGCGCGTGGTGCGAGGTCCAGACGAGCCGGTAGTCGGCGTCGCCCAGGCGGAAGAGGGTGAAGCGGGCCAGCGGGGGGTCGCCCGGCGCGAACGGGGTACGGCGGTCGTCGCGGAGGAAGTCGCGCAGCGCCGCTTCGGCGGCCTCGGGCGGGAGGGCACGGAGGTCGTGCTCGGCCCAGGGAAGGTGGGCGCGGGCGTGCACCCGCTGCTCGGGCTCGGGAAGGGCGTCGAGGTGGAACGAGGTGCGGAGCACGGCGTGGCGGTCCACGGCGCGCTGCCACGCGGCGCGCAGCTCGGCGGCCGCCACCGGCTCGCGCAGGGTGCAGAGGTACTGCTGGATGTAGAAGCCGCCGCGGGGGTCGCGCTGGGTGCGCAGGAGGAGGGCGTGCTGCATGGGCGTGAGCGCGTACGCGTCCACCACGGCGCCGCCGGGGTGCTCCGCCTCTTCCAGGCCCGCCGGACCCTGGAGAGCCCGGTTCCACGCGAGTTCGCTCATCCGCTCCCCGTCACCCCTGGCTTGTGATGTCCGGACGTGCCCCCGCGGTCCCCCGCTCCCCGCGGCACTCATCGTCCCGAAGCGTCTTCACCCCGCCCCGCGTGCCCGTTCCTCCGGCGCGCGGCCAATGTGTACGGAGCGTCTTAAAACGAAACCTGCTCCGCGCGTGAAGAGGCGCGCGGCGAGGTTCACCCCTGCTGCTCCGGAGCGACGATCCGCCCCGTCGACGGCGACGACCAGCAGGAACCCCGCGCACAAAAATCCGCACGGATCCGACGGTAAACGAGCACGCGCCGTCAACACAGGCGCGCGCCGAGATCAGCTCCTATTGAGACCTGACGAAACGCAGAAGGAAACGTCCTGATCGAAAGGACCCGTTTGCAGCTCAGCCACTATAAACAGATCCTCCATTCCGGGCAACCCGAGCCTCCCTCCTTTCCGACTTGTTTGCAATACCTGGACTGCGTTCGCCTCAGGGAGACGAATGAGTTTTTTGAGACAATCCGCTCAACCATCGCAGGTCGGGAGACGAGATGATTCGGACACGGCCAACCGGCGATCGAGCCTTCCGTGCGGAGATGGGACGGAGTCGAGACGTCCGACGCCCGCCGTGCTCTCTGTGTCCTGTACAGAGCGCACCGGTCGACGATGGTGATCTGGATGGTAGGGTGCAGTCCGTCTGGGGATGGAGCGTCTTGTGACGAGCCGCTCAATTCCGGGGGTGATCGGTGGATACTGTGGGTGGTGGTGCGGCGATGCGCTTCGCGCGATGGGTTCCGAGGTCCGGCGATAGATCCTTCATACCAGTTTCCTCGATCGGCTGTGGATTCTCACCAGAATTCCTCCACTCGTCTGATTTCGTCGGACCTGGCCCCGGATGGACCGAATCAGTGGCGATCTGGATGGCGTCCCGGGATCCCGATGGATGGACAATCCATCGGCCGATTCGGTATGACATTCTGCCGTAGTGCGCCGTCCGAATGCACAGTTGATCGGCCAATCGGCTACCAGTCGCCGCCAGCGTGAGGGTGCGGGACGCGGATCCGGCGCGGCGGCTCCTTCAACAACTGTCTTTCACGCAGTTGCCGAAACGGTCCACGGTCGGCTGTCGCGCACCCGTTCAGGATGCCCGGCAGCTTATACCACTTCGTCGAATTGATTGTGCGTTCGCGGCCGTATTTCCTGCGAGCGTCCGATCGCGAACGGCATGAACACGGAGGGAGCGGAGGAAGCGGAGGAACGCACGGATACTCTCCGCTTCCTCCGCTCTCTCCGCTGCTCCGTGTTCACGCGGTTCGCTCGACTCTGCCCACGGGCGAACGCACGATCCATCGGCCGATCCGGTATTACGCATGCACGCTCCAGCCTGGTCGGCAGATACAAGGATCACCTGGGTTTGTCGTGGGCGAAGAGACGCCTGGATGCTCATCGATCCGCGCGAAAACCGACGACGTCATCGTTGTCGCGGGCGGATCCACGACGACTCTTCGCATCCGATGCTGAAAACCGAGGACGCAGGGCCCGCGCGGGTCCCTGCGTCCTCGTCCGTCGTTCCCGTCCGGCATCTCCCGCGAATGCGACGCGAAAGCCGCGGCGGCTTACCGGCTGCGCTCGCGCTCGGCTTCCTTCAGCTCGATCAGCGCCTCGGGCGTCAGGTCGCGTCCGCCGTTCTGGCGCGCGCCGCGGATGAACGCGGGAGTGACGCCCGCCCGCCACATCTCCGACACCTGGTCTACGGAAAGCTGGTGATAGCCCAGCGTGCCCAACTCGCGCACGTACCCTGGCGTCACGCCGTGAAAGCGCAGCTCGATCACGCCGTCCACCGTGCCGGCGCCCCGCACGCCCAGCGACCGCATGGCCTGCGCGTACTCGGGGGTGAGGTTGCGGACGGCAAGGTCCACCACCTCGGTCAGGGTGAGCCGCGTGTAGCCCAGGGCGATGAACCCGCGCACCTCGTCGGCCCCGATCCCGCCGAACGCCAGGTTCTTGAGCTGGTGGTCGCTGAGCGCGCCGCCCACCCCCGCGACGCCCAGCGAGCGCAGGGTGCCGGCGAACGCGTGGTTGGGGCGGAAGTGGAACCGCCCGTTCCCCCCGCCGCCATGGACGGCGCCCTCGAACTCGAAGCTCCCCGCGTCCTGCGCCATGCGGAAGGAGACCGCGCGCGACGCCAACGCGCCGAGGTCGCCGGCCGACACTCCGCTCAGCTCGGCCAGCGCGATCGGCCGCCGCCACTGCGTGTCATCGTCCCACAGCAGCTCCAGCCGTGGCGCCGCGGCGCCGCCCGACAACACCCAGCGCCCGGTCAGCGGCTTGGCCTGCGACGGCGCATCGGCCGGGGCCGCCGGTCCCGCCGCCACGGCCGGCTCGAACGCCGCCGACCCGGCACGCACCGCCTCCGACACGTCGGAAGCGGAACCCGCGCCGTCCTTGCCGCCGCCCATCTTCACCGACAGCAGCTCGTTCACCGAGAGCACGCGGCCGGCCGAGGCGTTGGCGCGCCGTACGAACGGCGCGTCGATCCCCTCGTTGCGCAGCCGCACCAGGTCGGCCGCGGGGAGGCCGCGGTAGCCCAGCGCCGCGAGCTCGCCGATGTAGGCCGGGCCCACGCCCTCGTCGGCCACGTCCACCAGCGCGTCGAGGGTGCCCAGCCGGTACCCCAGGCGCGACATCTCGCGCAGGTATCCCAGGTCGGCGCTGCTCATGGCCGCGCGGTCGAACGCCTCGGTGGTGGGCACCGCGTACCCCTGCGCCGCCAGCTCGTCGAGGAAGGCCAGCGTGGCGCCGTGCCGCCCCAGCGAGAACTGCTGCTCGGGGGTGGGCCGCCGCATCCCACGGCGCGCCAGCGCGTCGGTGAAGGCGCGGTCGGGGGTAAAGCCGAAGCGCCCGCTCCCCAGTCCGCCGCGGAACGCCCCCTCGAAGGCGAACGTCCCCGCGTCGCGGCGCAGGCGGAAGCGCACGCCGCTCTCTTCGCCGCGGGTGATGCGCTCGGCCGTCAGCCCCTCGAGCGCGCCGACGGGAACGTAGAAGGTGTTGAGGCCGGGCGTCCGCAGCGCCACGTGCACCATTCCTTCGGCGCGGCCCACCTCGGCGGGGCCGGCCATGCGCACGGTCCATTCGCCCTCGAACGGCCCGCCCGCGCCGGACGGCGGCACCGCGGCGATCCCGCCACCGGTGGCGGCCGGGCCGGCCAGCACGCGCACGATCGCCGGCGCCCCACGCCCGTCGGCGGGGGTGGCGCCCGGGCGCCCGCCCGTCTCCGCGGCTTCGGCGGTGGCGCGGATCGCGGCGATGGGGACCAGGAGGAGCGCGGTAATGGCGGCGCCGAGGAGGGTGGCGCGCCGCCCCGGCGCGGTGCGGACACGCGCGCCGTCGATGGCGGCCAGCAGCCGCAGCTCCAGGTGCGACGGGCTGGCCATGCTCACCGCCACCGCCGTCAGCGCGCGCGGCGAGCGGAGCCCGCGCGCAAGCTCCAGCAGGTCCCTGGCGTAGTCGCACGGGGCGATCCCCCGGGCCAGCGCCTGGTCATCGCAGGCCAGCTCGCGCTCCACGCGCAGGCGCCGGGCGGCGCCCCACACGCCGGGGTGCGGCCAGTACAGCGCGCATGCGATCGCGGCGAGCGTCTGCGTCAGGCAGTCGTGCCGGGCCACGTGCGCCAGCTCGTGGATCAGCACCGCGCGGCGGCGCGCCTCCGGCCACTCGTCGGCATCGGCGGGGAGGAGGACGGCGGGGCGCACCACGCCCCAGGTCATCGGGATGGCGGGGCCGTCGCTGCGCAGGAGCGCCACCCCGCGGCGGACCCCGGCGTGCGCCGCCACCGAGTGCAGGAGCGCGCCCCATTGGGCGTCGCGCACGGGCGTGGCACCGCGCGCCAGGCGGCGCACCACGCGGTGCTCGGCCACCACCCGCCCCAGCAGCAGCAGCACCCCCGCCGCGTAGGCGGCCAGCGGCAGCGCCGTCCACGGGATCGATGCCGGCGCTTCCGCGCGGCTCACGGGTGTCGCCCACCCGGCCGCGGGCGCGGCATCGATGGACACCTCCGACGGCGTCCCCGGCTCGACGGCCCGCGGCGAGGCGGCGGCGGAAGGCGTCGGCGGGGAGCGGCGGAGGAGCGCCGGTGCCTCCACGGCGCCCGGGAGCGGGCGCCACGCGGGAAGGACGGAGTCGAGAAGCGGGAGGAGGAGGACCCCGGCCAGGGCAAAGCTCCACAGCAGGTGCCGTGCGGCGGCCGAGGCGCGCCGGAGCGCCAGGCGCTCGGCCGCGGCGGCCAGCACCAGGATCACCGTGGCTTTCAGGGCGACGGAAAGGAGGAAGCCGGCCACGCCGGCGGCGGCGCTCATCGGGCCTCCGCGGGCTGGCGGGCCTGCTCCAGCAGCCCGGCCAGGCGGCGGTACTCGGCCTCGGGGAGCGGCTCCTCGGCCATGTCGAGAATGGCGGCGATGGCCGAGCTGGGCGAGTTGCGGAAGAAGGTGTTCACCAGGTGCCGCAGCGCCGAGCGCCGCACCTCTTCCGGGCGCCCCACGGGGAAGTACACGTAGCGCGGCCCGTCCTGCTCGTGGGTCACGTACCCCTTTGCGGCCAGGTAGCGCAGCATCCCGCGCACCGCCGAGTTGCTCACGGGCTCACCCAGCGCCGCCTGGACGTCGGCGGCGGTGGCGCGCCCGGAGCGGAACAGGATGTCCATGATCTGCCGCTCGCGGCGGCCGAGCTGGTCGAGTGGGTGCCGAGCCGGCATGGAGCCCTCCCTGGGGATGTCAATGTATTAACAGTCCTGCAATATATTGACGGGTTCCAGGAGCCCCGTCAAGGGCCGTTCGTCTGGAGCGGAAGCGGGCGTACCACGCGACGGAGGAGGAGGGCTGGCGCGCCGTCAGCTGCGCCCGTGAGCCGCGCCGTCGTTCACGCCCTTGAGCCCCACCGTCCGGCGCGGCAAAGGCTGTCCGCGCGCGCTGCCCGGTTGCGCGGATTCTCCTTGCACATTCCGCGATCGGCCCGCTCGATGGAACGACAAGGCCGACCCATCTCACCCCCATCCCCGCTGGTCATCTCTGGAGCGCGCCAGCGAAGCCCGCCGTGAGGACCATCCCCCGGTCGAGTACGACGCTGCAGAGGGCGAGCCAATGGTCCGTCGGCGGCACCAGCCCAGGCCCCGCTTCGTTACGGCGCATTTCAGCGCTGCCGGTAAGCACGGATAGAGAATGGGTCAAAGATAAATGGACGAACAAACAGCAAAACGGCCGCCCGACGCATCTGCGTCGAGCGGCCGTTCGATGTAGGGGTGAGCGAGGGGACTTGAACCCCCGACCTCCAGGGCCACAACCTGGCGCTCTAACCGACTGAGCTACGCCCACCGTAAGTCCATCACCCGCCACTCGCACCAACCCTGCGCCTGCCCGGCCTTCCCTGCCCTTTGCCACGCGCCAGACAGGACTCGAACCTGTGACCCACAGCTTAGAAGGCTGTTGCTCTATCCACCTGAGCTACTGGCGCAGGTACTGCCCTTCAAGTCGACGCGCCCAATGCTTCGGCCGCTCCGACCCAGTCGGGGCGGCCGGATTTGAACCGGCGACCCTCTGCTCCCAAAGCAGATGCGCTACCGGGCTGCGCCACGCCCCGAACTGTCCGACAGGCGAAAAAGATAGCCAATCCGGCCGTTGTCGTCAACCGCGGAAACACGACGGCACCTGCCGCGAGCGTGGCTCCCCGCCTCCGGCACCGCGCCACCACGTCGCGGTTGCGCCCGCAGGCATGGAACCCGCGCGGGTGAAGGGCGATGGGTGAACGAACCGGCCCCCCCCGCATCCGCCGTCGCGGAAGACGACGGGAGGTTCCGAACGAATCGGCTGGCGGCGGGCCGTTCACGAAGAGACGCACTGGCACGGGGAGGACGGGCGGATGCCGCAGCGGTACGAGTTCGAGGGCGCCGAGGTGCGGGCGCTGGTGGAAGAGGCGCAGGCCGCGCCGGTGCGGCTGCTGACCGAGGCGCAGCGGTACGTGGCCGCCGGCGTGGACCTGCACGCGGCCGACGCGGCGCTGGACGAAGACGTGGACCACCCGGAGACCGGCGCCCCGCCCGGGCTGTGGCTGACCAACGACAGCGGCGTCTACCTGCGCAGCAACGCGAAGTCGCGCCGGAAGGAATCCGTGGCGTACGCGCGCGGCTACCGCGGCGGCGTGCAGGTGGGCGACGAGGTCTACGTGGAGTTCATCGGCGCCGGCCCCCTGGGCCAGGTGCGCGACGGCGACACCCTGGTCGTCACGCTGGACGAGCGGAAGGTGCGGCTGTCGCTGCTGCGCGACGCTTAACGTTTTTAGCAACCCTGCCCAGCGAAACTCACGGACGATTCGCCCGTCGGAACGAACACCGCGGCCGCGCACGCGAGCAATGGCCCCGACGGAAACGGTTGGTTAGCGGATCATGGACTACCGTTTGCTGCACTTATATAATCCTGTCGCCGCCATCCCGGCGGCTCACCAAACCCCAGCAGGAGGACGTGAAATGGGCAAGATGACGCTGGACATGGACGCGCTCAAGGTCACCACCTTCGAGACCGCTGCCAACGACAGCAGCAGCAACAACGCCGCCGCCACGCTCGCCACCGGCACCGCCTGCTGTGGCACCGGCTGCAACACGCGGCTCACCTGTTCGACCAACCTCTGCTGAACCGCGGCGGCGCACGGAACAGCCCGCGCGGCAACCGGGCCGCGCGGGCTGTCGTTCCATTCCGCAGCACCGATCAGCGGCTCTCGCCACCCCGGGCGGGCCATCCCGCGAGCAGCGCCGCGACCGCCTCGCGCACGCCGCGGCCCCGGTGGCTGATCTCGTTCTTCCGCTCGGGCGGCAGCTCGGCCATCGTCATCCGTTCCTCGGGCAGATACAGCAGCGGGTCGTAGCCGAAGCCGCCGGTGCCGCGGGGTGCGCCCAGCACCACGCCGTCGCAGCGGCCGGTGAACACCTCGTCGCGACCCGACGCATCCGCCAGCGCGACGGCGGCGACGTAGTGCGCGGTCCGCCGCTCTGCCGTGACGCGGGCGAGGCGGCGGAGGAGGAGCGCGTTGTTGGCCTCGTCCTGGCGCAGGCCGCGCGCGTCGTCCTCCCTCGCGAAGCGGCGGGAGCGCACGCCGGGGGCGCCGTCCAGCGCGTCCACGCAGATGCCCGAGTCGTCGGCCAGCGTCAGCTCGCCGGTCTTCGCGGCGAACCAGCGGGCCTTGGCCAGCGCGTTCTCCTCGAACGTCTCGAACACCTCCAGCGCGTCCTCTTCCGGCGTCTCTTCGATCCCCAGGTCTCCCAGCCCCACCACCTCGAACTCGGGGTGGGCGGCCAGGATCTCGCGGATCTCGCGCACCTTGCCCGGGTTGCGCGTGGCGACAAGCAGGCGCTTCGTCATCCCAATCTCCTGAAAAACTTGTCACACGGAGGAACGGAGGACACGGAGGAACAGCGCAGTTCCTCCGTTCCCTCCGTTCCTCCGTGTCACCACTGCCATCGCTGCCGCAAGCCGCCCCACAACCTGCTAAGTAGTTTTCTAGCTCCAACTTAGGCTACCCGTCAGAATCCGGCACCCGGAGGGGATGGGATAGGTGTGGGATAGGTTCATGCGGCTTTCTTTTGGGGTCGGTCGCCCTCCGCAAGAAAGGCGCGCATGCTGCGGCGTGCCTCCGCCGCCTTGGCCCGCACCCGCTCGTTGTTCGGGTCTTGGTAGATCCGTTCACGGGTGGCGCTGTCGGTGTGGCCGGAGATGCGGTTGAGCACCCGCGCGTCGTTGGCAAACTCGGGCGCAAGGTCCGTCGCCTGTCTGCGGAGCCCGTACAAGGCGCGCCCTTGCTTGTGCGGAATCCCCGCAATCGCCTCCAGAGCCTTGAACAGCCCCCGGAGAGTCCAATCGGACAGGCACCCCGCCGTCGCGCGGCTGAGGGGCACTGAGCCGCTTTTCATCTTGCCGCCGGGGAACAGGTAGTAGTCCGGAATCTCTCCCCGCTGGAACGCGGCTTCCGCCCCGGCGAGATAGCCGGTGGACAATACCTCGTCCACCAGCGCGCGAAGCTCGGGGTGGAGGTCCACAATCTCCCCGTGCTTCTTCCCGTTCCCGTGGACGATGAAGCGGCCGAGGCCGAAGCCGCCGACCGCATCAAGGATCAAGTCCGACCGCTTGGCCCGCACCGCCTGTCCGGCGCGGAGTTCGGCGGCAAGCTCGATCAGGAGCCGCAACCGTGGGTCGCCCTGGGGGAGCGCGGCGAAGATCGCCGCAACCTCGTCCACGTCGTGGCGGGGCCGCTTGACCTCCACCCGGTGGCCGGTGAGCGCCCGCCATTCCTCGCGTAGACGCACCTTCCAACGTGGCTTGGGAACAGCGGCGGTGTCGGGAATCAGTTCCTCTTGCCGAAGCCAAGAAGCGATTGCGTAGAGGATCACGCACGTCTTTTCCGCCGCCGTCGCGCCGCTGCCGTCGCGGCTCTGCTGCGCCAGGTGGCGAACCAAATACATCATTTCGCCCGGCGTGAAGTCCTCCCACGTGAGGCGCGGCCCAAGGATCTCAGCGGCCGCCTCGGCGTACCGCTTGGCCTGCCTCACGTGGTCCGTAACGGTGGCGTAGGCGCCCCGCTGCGGATCGAACATCTGCGCAATCCCTTGCGCAAGCGTGAGCGGAGCGGCGGCGTCCTGCTGCTTGCGCTCCTGCTGCTGCGGCGCGGCGATCACCACGCCGCGCCCCGCCGCGCTGGCCTCCATCATGGCCGTAGCCGCCGCAAGCGCCTGACGCTTGCCCTCGCGGCGGTCGCGGTGCCCAAGGCTTCGCTTCTGCTGCTTACCTCGCTTGTCAAGCCAGAGCAGGTAGAGCACCCCGCCGGGGTCCCGCTCGGCAACGCGGACCGTGGCCCCGTAGACACCAAGGGACTCGGCCCAGCATTTCCTTGCAGCCTTTGGCTGCCGCTTAGTCTTGGGCATCATCGTCTCCGTATTTGGAATGGATGATGTCCCGGAAGAGCCTTCCTGTAATATAAGCATTTTTCGTGCTAACGCAAGGGTTTTCCTTGCATCGGCTACGCTTTACAGGCAGGTCCGCGCGGCGGATGAGCGGCTTGGAAGGGCGACCGGAATTGGGAATTGTGCCTTCGCGCACCAGCCGCGAGAGGTGGTCCACGCTGTAACCGGATTCCTTGGCGGCGCGTGCGAGGCTCAACAACTCGTCGCCCCCACGCCGCAGGGCGGCGGCGAGCTCGTCGGCGCAGAACTCTAGGATACGCGCCTGTGCGTCGGCACCGAGGCGGCGCTGCTGCGCGGCGAGGGTGCGCCAGTCGTCCGGAAGCTCTGCGGCGGTGGGCTGGTCGTGCATGGGGCGAACCGGCATCCGGGGGCGGATCGTGCCGCACAATGACGGCGGGGGCTGCTAACCCTGATACCCCGGCCGACCACGCCGGGGTGTATCGCCGCCGCCAGCCGCCGCCGCCACGGCGCCCGCCAGCAACGCGCCGTCGTCCGCCCCGCCACTGCACCCCCGATGACGAAACGTGGGGGTGTGGGGGGCGCTGCCCCCCACAAAAACGCGCGCCGCAGGCGCGACCGCCCCGCCGACCCGAAGGCATGAGGGCGGTGATCGACCGCGTCAGGGATTCGCGCCCGTCGGGGCCGAGACAGTGCCGCCACGGCTGTTTGTGGCGGTGCTGGCTCGGCGCAGTTGGGCGGCGTTGTTTGCCGCCCTACTGCGCGCGAAGCCCGGCCCCCGCGCAGCGGGGGAGACGCCCAACCTTTCTTTAGCTCTATGCGAATTTGCGCGGTTCTCCGCTGTGCTCCGGGCCAGTTCTTGCAGGTACAACGGCCCCCGCTCAGGGGAGAGGGCTGGGCGAACGTGAGAGGCTAGGTAAACCAGATGAGCACGGTTATTCGCACGAAGTCGTTCACCGATGTCGGGGAAGAATTTGAAACTCGTGCTATGGCGACGGCGGACGGGGTGCGTGTCCAGGTCTTTCGGGGTGAGAAGCCGGTTGGACTGGCGTACTCGGTCAGCGGAGCGATGCGGCATGACTTCGCCGCCTACGTCGGGTCGGACGCAGTGGATCACCTCATCGACCTCGTCACGCGCGATTTCGAGAACCGGAGTTCGTACACTCGGCCGGAACGGCTGCCCGGAATCACGGTTCGGGCGGACGTGCCGGACGCGGACGAATTCTTGAGGCGGCTTGAACAGGTCGCCGAGGGCTCCGCCGTGATCGGTTGCAGGTATCACGCGAAAAGTATGCAGACGGGCGTTTCGCATGTGAACGCAGTGCGCCTTCCGTACGAGGACGATACGTCTGTCACGGTTCAGGTGCTGGATTGGGGAGCCGCGCCCGACCTCGCTGTGGAAGGTCGCTCCACTCCGTTCACCATTCGTCGCCCGAGCGCGGAAGGATACGTGCGTGCCGTCCGCGACGTTCTTGAGCCCTTGCTGGATTTGTACGCACAGCGTTTCGGGCACCGCTTGGAAGTGACGGTGAAGTAGATCGGATTTAAGCTGCGCACTGTGTGGCGCTGGAATCTGTAACAACGAGCCGGGGGGATAACTCCAGCCCCTCTTCCCTGATCCTCCGGCTAAAAGATGGGTTCCAGCCCACGCCGCCACGGCGGGTTTGTGGCGGTGCTGGCTCGCCGCAGTTGGGCGGCGTTGTTTGCCCGTTGTTTGCCGCCCTACTGCGCGCGAAGCCCGGCCTGCCTCACCGGCGAAATGGCGCGTATTTTGCGGCCATTTACTAACTGCTGCTGGATCACACCCCCACCTAGCTTCCAAGGAGATGCGGCGATGGGCGGCTACGGCAAAAAGGACGCGGCGCAAGACACCGACTCAAGCACGAAGGATGTGAGCCGGGCGTGGCACGACGCGCGCGATGACGCTGCGGAGGAAGGTGGCTGGGGTGTCCCGGCCGACCGGCACGGGGACGGCGATTCGAGCGGCGGAAGCGGGTCCGACAAGTCGGACGAGTAGCCGGAATCCTCTACCAGTGGAGGCATGCATCATGGGCGACAAGGGCGGTAACTACGGCGGCGGGCAGGGCGGCGCCGGTCAGGGTGGTGGACAGACCGGCGGCGGCGGCAGAGGAGGGGCGAGTGGACAGGGCGGCGGGAAGAAGTAACGGCCCTGCTATTCGGAACCAATACCGCAGAAGCAGAAGGGTGGGAGGGGCATTTTTCCCCTCCCACCCTTCTGCGTGTTGCCTTCCCGGCTAGGTTTCTAGCCTTTAGGTCCGGAGGGCCGTGGGGTCGGCGGATGGGGTGTGGGCGGCGGACTTGACGGACCCTTTGGACTTGTGGGCGGTGTTCCTGCGTGGTCAGACACCTCTCCGCGTCCGAAACGCGGGCGGCTTGGACGCGGCGCTCAAACTCGGTCCAGAGCGCGGCGGCAACCTCGATGAGCAGCACGCGCGGGCGGCGGGCGCGCTGGGTCCAGTAGAGGAACGCCGGGTCGGCGGCGACGGCGGGCACGCCATTCGGCGCCGACGCGCCGAACGCGTCGGGGTCGAACCTGAGGCGCGCAACGGCCTCGTCGTCGCTGTGCCACTCGACGCACGCGCGGAACGCGCGCCGGGCGTCCAGCGGGTCCGCGAACGCGGCGCGGAAGGCGGCGGCGAATGCGCGAGCCGAAGCGAGGTAAATGCGGCGTTCGCGCGTGGGCAGGCGGGGCTTGTGCTCGCGTTTGCGGGGCATGGGGTCCGGTGTGGTGGTGGGTGGTGGTGGTGGTGGTGGTGGTGGTGGTGGTGGTGGTGGTGGTCAGAGGCTCAGGCGGCGGCGCGATCGGCGCCGCGCCGCTCGGCCGCGTCGAGGAACGCGCGGCGGGCGGCAGCCGGATCGGCGTACAGTGCATGCACCGCGCGCGAGAAGTCGCGCGCGGCGCCAAGGTGGGTACGTGGCCGGCGCGGGGTCGGCGGGGGCACGACGGCCGGCGCCGGCGGCGCGGGCTGTCGGGGGGGTGCCGCCGCCTCGGGGGGGATGCCGCGGGTCGCGGGCGTCCGCGGCTCCGGCCGCGGCGTCTGCGTGGGCGCCGCGGCGGCGGGGGCGGGTTCTGGCGGCGCCACCGTGGGCGCGGCGGGCTCGGGAGCCGGTGCGGGCTGCACTCGAGCCGTGCGCTCGTCCAGCGTGCGCCCCGCCACGGCCTTGCGCGCGTGGTACGCGCCCAGCGAGCCCAAGCGGCGCTCCAAGTTCGCGCGCGAGGCGGCGCGGTCGATCTCGCTGCACTTGACCTTGTGCACCCCGTCCGTCACCACCATCCCCGGCCCCTCCACGCGGACCGACAGGCCGCGCTCGCCCAAGACGCGTTCCAGTTCGGCCCACGAGCGCGCCGCCATCAGGTGCGGCCCCGCCTCGCGGCGGGCGCGCTCCGCAAACGCTTCGTCACCGCGCACCAGCCGGGGCGCGGGCGTGCGGGGGGCGCGGTGGCGGGCCTGTTCGGGGATGGGTGCGTGCTTGCCGGGAACGACGCGCAAGCCTAGCTCGGCCTCCTGCTCGCGCATGGTCCTCTCAATGCGCGCGTAGTCGTTCCAGTTGGACCAGACGGTGCCCCGCTCCGGGTGGACGCGGTTGACCATGAAGTGCAGGTGCGCGTACGCACGGTCGCGGTGGGCGACGACTAGCACCTGGTGGTCCTGCAACCCAAGATCGCGCAACGTCCGGTCGGCGACCTGGCGCAACGTGTCGCGGTTAACCGGGTCGTTCGGATCGAAGCTGACGGTGAAGTGATAGACCGGCGGCTGCACGCTGTCGCTGTCGCGGGCGGTGGCGACCATGATCCGCGCGGCGGCCTGCGGGTGCTCGGTCGGCAGGTTGCGCGACTCCACCCAATCCACGCGGTGCGCTCGGTGCCGTCGCGCGGCCCGTACTCCAAGTACGCGGCAAGGGCCTTGAAGCCCGTCCCCAGCTTGTACGCCTTCCCGATCACGGCAGGCACCACCGAAGCGCGGTGAACATCGCCGTCAGGACTTCCGGCGCCTCGGCCGGAAGGTACTCGGCGGCGTTGGCGCTGTGCGCCAACTCGTTGAGCGCCACGCCTGCGGCGCGCACCTCCGCCAGTACGGCGGCGGCATCGTGCGCACGCTCGGGCGGGGCGGCGGTAGCCGCCTCGGCCGCGTGGATCACGGCGGCCACCAGCCGCGCGCCATCCTCGTCCCAATCGTCCTCGGCCACCCGGTGAAGCTGCCGGAGGTTGTTGAGCACGCGCGCGAGCTGGTGCACCAGCTCGTCCGCCACGCGCCGCCGGGGCGGCGCGGCTCCCTTCCCAGCCTTCTCTAGCGCGGCCTCGCGCACGAAGCGCAGCGGCGGTACGCCGCTGGGCCGGGCGGTGCGCGCCGCGTCCTCGACGCGGCGCCACTCGTCGTCACTCCAGCAGGTGAGTTTGCGGATGGTCCGTCGGGCCATCGGTGGGCCGTTGGTGTGGGGGTGCTGTGCCCCGTTTGAGCGAAGCGAAAACCCGGCGCTGTTCCGGTTGAGCGAAGCGAAACCCGAGCGGTGATTGCATATGCCCCGAGCGAGCGGAGCGAGTCGGAGGGGCATATGCAATCACAATTGCTCGCTCCGGAAGTCCGCACCGCGACTGCGGCGGGACCAAAGTGTGATACCCCGGACGGGGGCCGCGTGGCTGGCAGTCGGGCCGTGCCCCGTCGCATGAAAGGGGGGAAAGGGGCAACTCGGCGCGGGTCGCAATCAGCGGCTTCTCTCCGGTTTCTGCGAGCTCGGCGGGGCGGGGGCCCGCCCCCCGCGCCCCGAGAACCCGGAGACGACGCGCAACGACAAAGAGCGACAGGGGCGGCACGTATCGCCCTGTCGCCCTGTCGCCCCGACGCCATGCGCCGCCAGAGCGCCACACCGCGACGCTGCGCTGCACCCCGACGCACCTGGCCCGGCGCCCCGTTGCCCCGTTGGGCAGGTATCTGGCGTCAAGAGGTAGGGAGGACTAGAATGTGCACGAGGGAAACTTTCCGGATTTCTTTCGTGCCGAGAATGAGCGATCCCGTTACAAACAAGAAAAGACGACGCCCACGGCTTTCGCCGGTGCCGCCGATGCCATCGGTCCGGCGTTCGGAGCTAATGCTTGGAGAAGTTCCGAATACGAACGCGTACGGGCTGTGGCGCCTTCTTACGGATCTTAGTCTGTGGGAGTCGGCTACTTCGGAATCTCATTCGGAATTGTTTCGAGACGTACGGTTGTCACCCCTTGGCTCGGAGACGGTATCCCCCGAAATCGGCGATATTGTTCAGGATATCTCGGACCTCATAATGTCTCGGGATCACCAGCCCGCGAAGTCTGAGGTGGCGGTTCGAAGCGCCGCACTTTGGGAGTGGGCAGAGGTGCGGGGCTTTCCTGAATGCGCATTGCAGTTCGCCGAGGTTGCGGCGCGGTGTGACCCGAATTCTGCAGGTCGGGCATCGACCGCGGGTCGACTTTGCCGCCGGCTGAGTGAACGGTCGCGCGGAACGATGTGGTTCCGACGCGCGGCGCGTTTGGCTCGGTTGAGTAAGGCTGATCGAAGTGAGGCCGAGTTTGCGATTGCCCATCTTGGCTGGGGCAACCTTGAAGCTGATATGGGCAGGTTTATAGAAGCCGAATACCACGCCACGAAAGGTCTCAGAGCGGCTCGACGGGCCGGCCGTCCTAGCCTCGTCGCATCAGCGCATCACGACTTGATGACTATCGGAATTCACACAGAGCGTTTTGAACTGGCTTGCACTCATGCTGAACAGGCGATCTCGCTTTACAAGAGCGACCATCCTCGTTTACCCGCTCTTGCACACGATGTTGCTTTCCTCTGGTCGAAGCTCGGGTATTTCTCCAGTGCGGCCCCGTTATTCGAGATAACGCTTCCCTTCCTGGCGCTGGCCAATGAGAGGGCTGTGGTTCTGGCGAACCTCGCTCGGGCAGCTGGAGCATGTCGGGACCGGCTCCGCTATGAGCGAGCTTTTCGCAGTATAGAGGAAGCAGTTCGGGAGGGGCAGTTGCTACAAGCGAGTGTCTTCTATCACCTCGCGGAAGGTTGCCGCTCGTTTGAGGAATGGGCTCGTGCCGAAAAGTACTGCCGTCTTGCTCTCACGATCGCTCGCGAACGCGGCAATGCATTGATCGAAGCGCAATCGAACCAGCTTGCAATCGAGCTTGAGGCGCGGGGGCCCGGCGACGTGGATATTATCCCCCCGGCCGGGGGGAGCATCGATAGCTTGCGCGAAACGTTACTACGTAAACTACGGCGGCAGCTCCCTCCGCCTCCCGGAAGCGGAGGGGTGCCACCAGAGAAATACCCGATACAACGTTGACGCTTAGTAGCCGGATCCTAGCGTACCATTCCCCGCAACACCCGTTACTGTTGCATCCTGAGCGGGGGTAGTGGCGGCCCCATAGACGGAATCGACGTTGACAACTGTAACACTGCCGCTGGCGCGCCTCGCGTGTTCAGCGGCAGTGCCATTTTCGGATATACCGACAACGTTGCCGCTGCAAGCTGCTAGCCCAACCAGCGCGCACACGACTCCTAAAGATTTCCGCAGCATCGTTTGCCTCCCCAAGTAGGATCGTGAGAAAACGGAACCCTGCCCGGCAATTACGCCGTGAAACCTAAACCGCACTCAATGCGACAGCAACTAGGGTACACATAGCCCACCGCCCCACATGAGTCAGAAACGATGTACGGACTGCCATCGAATTACCCTACCTCCTGACCGTGTTATTACGTTGTGGCCCAATGGTGTTGACGCCCACGTTCTGTCTCTGATAGTCTTGCCTTCGAATGGGGCTGTCACCGGAGCGGCTCTCCCGGCACGCCGGGTACGCCGAGTAAGTCCAGCAGGTTGGATTACACACACTTGGGTGGCAGCCCCGCCTCGAATGCCGTTCAGTGGGCCGTCCGGT
>Ga0070686_100000171_pt1 | contig 45415 bp, 47 predicted proteins | sample KBSS23LmetaG_FD_65654 | JGI IMG/M metagenome (GOLD analysis project Ga0070686, IMG submission 65654) | Switchgrass rhizosphere microbial communities from Kellogg Biological Station, Michigan, USA - KBS S2-3L metaG | ecosystem: Host-associated > Plants > Roots > Rhizosphere ...
CGCGCCCCGATTCGGCGAGGACGCGGCCGCGACCGTCGATTCCGGTGACCGCGATCACGCCGGGATAGGAAGCGGGAAAGGCGGGCGGCGCCGCCGGTCCGTCATTGCCGACCGCCGCGACGATGAACATCCCGCGCGCGCGCGCCTCCGCGATCGCGCGCGCGACCAAAAGGTTGGAGGGACCGACCAGGCTGATCGCGACCACGGGCACGCGCTGGGCCGCCATCCAGCCCAGCGCTCGCGCTAGCGCCAGCGCATTGCCGCCCGCCGGATCGCTGCCATAGACGTCGGCCACGACCAGGGCCGTGCCGGGCGCGGCGCCGCGCACCGCGCCCTGCCCGGCAATCAGCGAGGCGATCGCGGTGGCGTGGGCGCTCGGGCGCGGCGCGCCGCCGGCGAAGCCGCGCTGGAGGATGCCGCCGCGGATCGCCGGATGACTGGCGACTCCGCCGTCGATGATCCCGACCGCGGCCGGACCCGACATCCGCCCCTGGGCGAGCGCGGCGGAACCGAGCACGGCCGTCTCGGTCAGGCCGCTCTGGCCGTGAAGATTGTTGGCGGTGAACTGGCCGCCCGGCGCCAGCCGCCGCAGCCGCGACAGCGCCCGGTCGACCGACCAGCCGCGCGGCGCCCGCAGGGTGACGGCGCCGACTTCGAGGCCCTCGATCCTTTCCTCGCCGATGCGGGTGAAGCCGGCTGCCTCGGCCGCGGCGAGGCTCGCCGGATCGGGATCGACGGCGATCACCTCGCCGCGCACCGCCGGACCGCTGTCGGTCATTTCGAGGAGGTCGCGATTGGCACGGACCAGGGCCTCGAGCCGCTCGACCCGCGCCCGGGCGAGCTGGCCGGCGCTCTGCCGGACCTCGCCGAGCGCCGGATCGAGCCTGTCGAGCGCGCCCTGCCCGGTGCGGCCGACCTGATCGATCAGGCCGCCGACCGGCGGCAGGTTGACCGGCGGCACCAGCTGCGCGCCCGCCGCGCCGCAAAAGGCGGCCAGGGAGAGGGCCAGAGCCAATCGCAAGGTCGCGCCCGAAATCATGCACCTTCCTTGACATATTTTTGCTTGCTTGGGGATGAAACGGCTGAGAGCATCCGTTTCCTCCTCAGCTATTGGAGTCGCCTGTTGCAGGCTTTCGAGCGCGAGCTGTTGACGCTGCTGCCCCGGCTGCGCCGGTTCGCGCGTGCGCTGGCCCGCGATTCGGCCGACGCGGACGATCTGGTGCAGGCGGCGCTCGAGCGGGCCCTCAAGGCGAGGGCCCAGTGGGCGCCCGGAACGAGGCTGGATTCGTGGATGATGAAGATCGTGCGCAATTGCTGGATCGATGAGATGCGCAGCCGAACCCGGCGGGCGCGGACCTTCGTGCCCGAGGAGGAAGGCGAAGCGGTCGGCTCGGAGGCGCACCGCGAGATCGAGATCCGCGCGGAGATGCACGCTGTCGAGCGGGCGATGGACAGCCTGACGCCGGACCAGCGCGAGGTGATCGCGCTCGTCCTGGTCGAGGGACTCGCCTACCGGGAAGCGGCGGACCTGCTCGACATTCCGATCGGCACCCTGACTTCGCGCCTGACGCGCGGGCGCCAGGCGCTGGCGCAGATGCTGGAGGCGGCATGATCGACGACGATGTCCTGATGGCCTATGCGGACGGCGAGCTCGACGAGATCGGCCGCGCCAGGGTCGAGCGCGCGGTCGCCGCCGATCCGACCTTGCGCGCGCGGCTCGAGCAGCAGCAGAGGCTGCGCGCCACGCTTGCGGCTTTCTACGGCCCGACCGCCGAGGAAGAGGTGCCGGAGCGCTTCCGGGCGATGCTCGACACCAATGTCGTTCCTTTCGCGCCGGTTCGCGCACGGCCGGGGCGCCCGCTCTGGCAGAGCTTCGCCGCGCTCGCCGCGACCCTGGTGCTCGGCCTCGCGCTCGGGCGCACCCTGCTCTCGCCCGCGGCCGGTCCGGTCGCGGTCGAGAATGGGACGATGATCGCCCAGGGTCCGCTCGCCGCTTCGCTCGACACCCAGCTCGCCTCGGCCCAGGCGCCCGATGCGGCGACGCGGATCGGCACCAGCTTCGCCGCCGCGGACGGGCGGCTCTGCCGCACCTTCGACAGCGCCGCGATGGCGGGCCTTGCCTGCAAGGGCGACCAAGGCTGGCAGCTGATCATGACCGCGGCCGGACATGCCGCCCCGCAGAGCGGCTATCGCCAGGCCGGGAGCGCCAATCCGCTCGTCGCCCAGGCGGCGCAGGAACTGATGGCTGGCGAGCCGTTCGACGCCGCGGCCGAGCTTCGGGCGCGCGATTCGGGCTGGCGGCACCGCTGAGTTCAGCAGGCGGATTTGCATGATTGGCGGACCCGCTGATCCTGAGTAGGGACCGACGGCGCAGGCGTCGGAGGGGCTATTCAGGATGAGCGAGGGTGAATCATCTGCGGCGCCTTCGGTCGCGGCCGAGGCCCCGGCCCATCCTGCTCGCCGCTCCCTCCCGGTCCGCATCCTCAAATGGATCGGCACGGGCCTCCTCGCCTTCATCCTGTTCAGCGTCCTCTGGGTGCTCGCCTATCGCTTCGTGAACCCGCCCATGACCCTCACCCAGGCCGGCGACGCGCTCTGGGGCAATGGCCTCACCCGTAGCTGGGTGCCGATCGAGCGGATCGACCGCGACATGGTCCGCGCGGTGATCGCCGGCGAGGACGGCAAGTTCTGCAGCCACAACGGCTTCGATCCGCAGGCGATCGAGGCGGCGATGCGGCGCAACGCGGCGGGCGGCCATGTGCTTCGCGGCGGCTCCACAATCAGCCAGCAGACCGCCAAGAACGTCTTCCTCTGGCAGGGCGGCGGCTATTTCCGCAAAGGCCTGGAGGCCTGGTTCACTTTGCTGATCGAAAATCTCTGGGACAAGAGACGGATCATGGAGGTCTATCTCAACGTCGCCGAGACCGGGATCGGCACCTATGGCGTCGAGGCCGGCGCCCAGCGTTATTACCGTCACGCCGCCGCGTCGCTCTCCTCCGCCGAGGCGGCGCGGATCGCGGCGATCTTCCCGCTCCCGCGGCGCCGCGAGGTGGTCGATCCGGCCGGCTTCACCCGGCGCTACGGCAACCTCATCTTCCGCAGGATGGCCGTCGTGGCGCGGGACCGGCTCGACGGCTGCGTCTATGCCGGCCATGCCGCTCCCGTCGAAGCGCCGGAGCCGCTGCCGCCCCCGGCGCCGGTCCGCACGCAGCCACAGCCGCAACAACCTGCGCCGAGCCTGCCGGACCGGGACGTCCAGCAACCCGAGCCGGCGCCGCCGCCCGAGCCGGCGCCGAAACCCGAACCTTCGCCGCCGCCCGCTGGCAACGGCCTTTAGGGCCGGTCACCAGATCAGGGGAATGAGCGCCCAGCGGCGGGCGCGATAGTCCTGGTAGTCCGCGCCGAAGCGTGCGGCGAGGCTCGCTTCCTCGACCCGGATCCGCCAGGCGAAGCCGAGCATTGGAAAGAGGATCATCGCGGCCAGCGACAGCCAATGTCCCATGGCCAGCCCGACGCCGGTCAGCGTGATCATCGCGCCGGTGTAGGACGGGTTGCGGAGGCGAGCATAAGGCCCGGCACCGATGAGGCGATGATCGTCCTGGACGGTCACCGTGACGCGGAAAAAGCGGCCGAGCGTGCGGACGGCCCAGAGCCGCAGGCCCACTCCCGCCCAGATCAAGGCGATGCCGAGGCCGGCGAGCAGCCGGGGCGGGGCCCCGATCCAGGCCGATGCGAGGCGCGGGGCGTTGAAGGCGAGGGTGATGCCGACACCGATCGAGACGCCGATGGCGAGCATGCTGAACCTGTCGTCGCGCCGGCCCTTCACCCTGGCGATGTCGCGCGACCAGATGGCGATCTCGATGGCGATCCAGGCGAGATAGCTGACCCAGAAGACCTGCCGCCACAAAGGCGACACCGAAAAAGCGAAGCCGGAATGCACCCTTAGAACGGCATCTTGAAGCCCGGCGGGAGCTGCAGCCCGCCGGTGGCGCCGCGCATCGCCTCGGTCGCGGCGACGTCGGCCTTGGCACGGGCGTCGTTGATCGCCGCCGCGACCAGGTCCTCGACCATCTGCTTCTCCGAAGGAGCGAGCAGGCTCTCGTCGATGTCGACGCGGATGATCCGGCCCTTGGCGGAGGCCCTGACCTTCACCAGCCCGCCGCCCGACACGCCCTCGACCTCGACCTTGTCGAGATCCTCCTGCGCCTGCATCAGCTTGGCCTGGGCGTCCTGGGCCATTTTCAGCAGATCGTCCAAATTCTCCATCATGCGCTCCGTGATTCATCGAGTCTGAAGCCGGCCAGCTCGGCTTCGGGGAAAGCTTCGAACGCGGCCTTGATCAAAGGCGCGTCGAGCACCTCCTGCCTCAGCCGCTCGGCCGCGTCCTTCTCCTGGTCGAGCAGGCTCGGGCTCGCCGGCTCGTCCGACGCCTGGACCTGCCAAGGGGTTCCAGTCAGGATCTTGAGCGCGCCGGCCAGGTCCCTGAGGAAATCGGCGGGAAGCGGCTTTGCGGGCCGCACCACCAGCTCGGGCGGCGCGTAGCGCACCAGCCCGACGAAATCGTGCAGGATCTGGGCGAGATGGGCCTTGCCGCCGGTCTCGAGCCGGGCGATCAGCTCGGGGAAGCTCGCCGGGAGCTTCAGCAAGGGCGCCTGCTCCTCGTCTTTCGGCGCCTCGGCCGCGGGCGCGGCGCCGGGAGCGGCCTCGCCGCTTGCCAGCCGGTCCATGATCGCGGCGGGATCGGGAAGATCGGAGGCGTGGATGACGCGCAGGATCGCCATTTCGGCGGCTTCGAGCGGGATCGGCGCGCCATGGACCTCGGCGAGGCCCTTGAGCAGCAGCTGCCACAGGCGGTGGACGGCGCCGTGGCCGAGCTTGGAGGCCCAGAGGGCATAGGCTTCGCGCTCCTCGGCCGACTGGGCGGGATCGATCGCGCCGCCGACCTTGGCGCGGGTGATGCCGTGCACCGCCTCGAGCAGGCCGCGCAACATGGCCGAAGGCTCGACGCCGAGATCATATTGGTCGCGCAGCGCGCCAAGCGCGCCCGGGGCGTCGCCCGCGAGGATCAGGCCGAGCAAAGCCCGGTTGGCGCCGCGGTCCGAGAGGCCGAGCATGGAGCGGACCTGCTCCGCGGACACCGTGCCGGCCCCATGGGCGATCGCCTGGTCGAGGATGGAGAGGCCGTCGCGCGCCGAGCCTTCGGCCGCGCGGGCGATCAGGGCGAGCGCGTCGGGCTCGACCTCGACCTCCTCCGCGGCTGCGACCGCCCCGAAATGGGCGGCGAGCGTCTCGGCGGGGATCCGCCTGAGGTCGAAGCGCTGGCAGCGCGAGAGGACGGTGATCGGGACCTTGTTGACCTCGGTCGTCGCGAACAGGAATTTGACGTGGGCCGGCGGCTCCTCGAGCGTCTTCAGGAGCGCGTTGAACGCGTTCTTCGAGAGCATGTGGACTTCGTCGACGATATAGACCTTGTAGCGCGCCGAGACCGCCGCATAGCGCACTGCCTCGATGATCTCGCGCACGTCGTCGACGCCGGTGTTCGAGGCCGCGTCCATCTCGACCACGTCGATATGCCGCCCTTCGGCGATCGCCACGCAGGGCTCGCAGATTCCGCAGGGATTGATCGTCGGGCCGCCGAGCCCGTCCGGCCCGATGCAGTTCAGCGCCTTGGCGATCAGCCGCGCGGTCGAGGTCTTGCCGACCCCGCGCACGCCGGTCAGCAGGAAGGCATGGGCGAGCCGGTCGCTCTGGATCGCATTGGCCAGGGTCTTGACCATCGCCTCCTGCCCGATCAGCGCATCGAAGCTCTGCGGCCGGTATTTGCGGGCGAGAACGCGGTAGGGCTGGGGGGATTCGGAGGCCATGGGCCTAACCTAGGCAGGGCATCCTCGTCATTCCAGCGAAAGCTGGCGCGGCGACCCCCATTCGTCATCCCGGACTTGATCCGGGATCCATGAACACGGTCTCAGTGAACCGGCATACACCGTGTTCATGGGTCCCGATTTTCATCGGGATGACGTAGCTTTTGCGATGATGTGATAGCGCAGGTGGGAGCCGGAACGACCCGGCGCGTGAACTCGTTGCGGCTGCTTCCTTCCGGACCTGACCGGGTTGGCGAGAGCGCCGTCCGCCCGACTCCCGCGCGCCATATGCGTGCGGGCGTGCGGATTTGCAAGGAGTCAGCCGAAAGCGGCGGCGACGGCGCGGGCCACCTCCGCATGGGCGGCGTCGCGGGCGGCGCGATCCGCGGTGCCTTCGCTCATATAGCTCGCGACCAGGATCGGCGCGCGGTTCGGGGGGCGGGCGACGGCGAGATCGTTGGCGGCGCCGTTGGCGCCGTTGCCGGTCTTGTCGCCGACGCGCCAGCCCGTTGGAAAGCCGGCCCTGAGGCGGTGCAGCCCCGTGGTCGCGCCGTCCATCCAGCCGAGCAGACGCGCGCGCGAGGCGGGGCGCAGCACGTCGCCGAGCAGGAGCCGGTGCATCAGGCCGAGCATGGCGGCCGGGCTGGTCGTGTCGCGCGGATCGCCGGGGAGGTTGGTGCCGAGCGCCTCCTCGTAGCGGTCGAGCCGGCTGACCCGGTCGCCGCAGCGGCGGAAGAAGGCGGTGAGCCCCGCCGGCCCGCCGATCTGGCGGAGCAGCAGGTTGGCGGCGGCATTGTCGCTGACCTCGACGATCGCCGCGCAGAGGCTCTCGACGCTGAGGCGGCCGCGCGCGAGGTGCGCCCGCGTCACCGGCCCATAATCGGTGAGGTCGGCCGCGCCATAGGTCAGCTCGTCCTCAAGGGCGCGTGTGCCCCGGTCCACGCCGGTGAGGATCGCGGCCGCGAGCGCCAGCTTGAAGGTGGAGCAGAGCGCGAAACGCTCGCCGTCGCGATAGGCGATCCTGCGTCCGCCGCCGGTGTCGAGCGCCGCGACGCCGAGCCGCCCGCCGCGGCCGAGGCGCGCCTCGATGGCGGCGAAATCCGGGCCCGAGACGATCGGGCGGCGGCGCGGCGCGGCGGCGCCGATCAGCGCGGCCCCGGACGCAAAGAGGAAAAGGCGTCGATCCATCATGATGGTCTAGCCCGGCCCGCTCCCTGGGGCAGCGCCAATAATTCTAGGCGGAGCCTCAAATCGCGCGCGGCTCAGCGCCCCTGCATGTTGTGGAAGCCCGAGGGGATATGGACGGTCAAAGTCTCCAATTCCTCGGTCAGCCTGATCTGGCAGGCGAGGCGCGAGCGGCGGGTGACGTGCGCGGCGAGATCGAGCATGTCCTCCTCCTCCTCGCTGGCGCGGGGAAGCTTGGCGAAATCCTCGGCCGCGATGATCACGTGGCAGGTCGAGCAGGCCATCTGGCCCTCGCACGTCCCTTCGAGCGGCTGGCCGACATTCTGGGCGACGTCGAGCAGACGGGCGCCCGCCGGCGCGACCACTTCCTGCTCCTCATTGCCGTCGGCAGAGACGAAGCGGATCAGGGTCATGCGGCGAACTCGAGCTGCCGCTCGGCGGCCGCCTCGATCAGGCCAAGCGCGGCGCGCAGCTCCTCCTCGCTCGTGTAGCGGCCGAAGCCCAGGCGGATGCTGGCGCGGGCTTCGCGTTCTGTCAGGCCCAAAGCGGCGAGGACGTGGCTCGGCCGGCCGGAGCCGCTGGCGCAGGCCGAGCCCGCGGAGAAGGCGACCTCGCGCACCTCCGAGATCAGCCGCGGGGCATCGACGCCCTCGCGGCGCAGGTTGACATTGCCGTGATAGCGCGCTTCGGCCGAACCGTTGAGCGTCCAGCCGGCCATGAGCGCGGACGCGATCGCCCAGAGCCGCTCGACATGATCGGAATCACGCCCGAGCAGTCCAGCGGCCGCGCCGAAGCCGGCGCAAAGCATTGGCGAGAGCGTGCCCGAGCGGACGCCGCCCTCCTGCCCGCCGCCGTGGAGCAGGGGCTCGAGCCTGATGCGATCGCGCACCCAGAGCGCCCCGATCCCCTTGGGCCCGTGGATCTTGTGCGCGGAGAGCGCGACCAGGTCGCAGCTTTCGAGCGGCAGGGCGACGCGCCCGAAGCCCTGGACCGCATCGCAGAAGAAGAGCGCACCCCTGGCGCGGGCAATGCGGGCGATCTCGGCGACCGGCTGGATCACGCCGATCTCGTTATTGACCAGCATCGCCGCGACCAGGCCTGTGCCCTCCGTCACCTTCTCCTCGACCAGGTCGAGATCGACGAGCCCGTCGGCGCCGACCGGCAGGATCTCGACCTCATGGCCCTCCCCGGCCAGCCATTCCACCGTGTCGAGGACGCAGGCATGCTCGGTCGCAAGCGCGACGACCCGGCGCGCGCCGCTCCCCTTCAGCGCCCAGTTCGCCGCCTCGGTCGCGCCCGAGGTGAAATGGAGCTTGCCGCCGGGGCCGAGCTTTTCCAGGATTTGCACCCGCGCCATCTCCACCGCCGCCGCCGCTTCCCGGCCGATCTTGTGCGGGCTGTGCGGGTTGGCGAACTTCTCGTCGAGCCAGGGCCGCATCGCCTCGGCCGCCTCGGGGGCAAGCGGCGTGGTCGCCTGATAGTCGAGATAGATCATGCCGCCCGGAGCCTCGCCTTCAGCGTGCGCCACTGCGCCAGGAAGGCGTCGACATCGGCCTCGTCGGTCGACGATCCGAAGCTGACGCGGATCACCTCGCCCGCGGCGGTTGCGTCCATGCCCATGGCGGTCAGCACATGGCTGGTCTTGAGGCTGCCCGATGCGCAGGCGCTGCCGGCCGAGACCGCGATGCCCGCGAGATCGAAATGGATGAGCTGTGCCGCCGCCGCGACGCCAGGCATCCGATAGGCGCCGATCGTCGGCAGCCGGGCGGCATTCGCTCCGATCACCTCGCCGCCCTCGGCGACGATCGCCGTCTCGAGCCGGGCACGGAGCGCCGCCGCGCGGTCCAGCCAGGGTTCGGCGGCTTCGAGCGCCGCGGCAAAGCCGATTATGGCCGGCAGATTCTCTGTGCCGCCTCGATAGCCCCTCTCCTGCCCGCCCGTCGCGCTGAGCCTGGCGACATCGCGCACGAGCAGCGCACCGACCCCCGGCGGCCCGCCCAGCTTGTGGGCCGAAACCGCAATCATGTCGGCAGCGGGGAGGGGCAGCCGACCGGCCGTCTGCGCGCAATCGGCAAGAACCAGCACCTCTTTATCGACCCGGTCCGCCCTGATGGTCGCGACGATCTCGTCATAGGGCTGCAGCACACCGGTCTCGTTGTTCGCGGCCTGGATGACGATGAACGCGGTCGCCCCGCACGGATCGAGCCAGGCGCGCAGATGGTCGAGGCTGACCAGCCCGTCAGCATCCACCTCGATCCGTTGCGGCCCTTCGGCATGGCGCATCACCGCGTCATGCTCGACCGCGGAGACATTGGTCTCGTAGGCGCCGCGGCCGCGAAGCGCGATCGCGATCGCCTCGGTCGCGCCGCTGGTAAAGATCAGGTCGCCGTTCCAGCCCAAAGCCGCCTTGATCCGCGCGCGCGCATCCTCCAGCGCCGCGCGCGCGGCGCGGCCCTCGGCATGGGGCGAGGAAGGATTGGCCCAGCGCCCCATCGCCTCCGCCACCGCCTCGCGCGCGGCGGGCAGGATCGGCGTGGTTGCCGCATGGTCGAGGTAGATGCGCTCGGGCAAGGTCGGTTCCAATTGCGCGAAAGCGCGCTCTCCCTATATAGCGCGCAACGCACGGGGCTCCACAGGCGCCCGATCCACATTTCCGCAGGTGCCATGCCCGAAGTCATTTTCCCAGGTCCGGAGGGGCGTCTCGAAGGACGTTTCAGCCCGGGCCCGCGCCAGCGCGCACCGGTCGCCCTGATCCTCCATCCGCACCCCCAGGGCGGCGGCACGATGAACAATGCGATCGTGCTCGCGCTCTACAAGACCTTCGTGCGTCGCGGTTTCGCCACCTTGCGCTTCAACTTCCGCGGCGTCGGCAAGAGCCAGAGCGTGTTCGACAACGGCATCGGCGAGCTCTCCGACGCGGCGAGCGCGCTCGATTGGGTCCAGTCGATCCATCCCGAGGCGGAGACGACCTGGATCGCGGGGTTCAGCTTCGGCGCCTGGATCGGCATGCAATTGCTGATGCGCCGCCCCGAGGCGCGCGGCTTCATCTCGATCGCGCCGCCCGCGAACATGTACGATTTCTCCTTCCTCGCCCCCTGCCCCTCCTCGGGCATCATCATCCAGGGCGAGGCGGACGAGGTGGTGACCCCGCTCGCCACCCAGAAGCTGGTCGACAAGCTGCGCACCCAGCGCCACATCACGATCGAGCACAAGACGATCCCCGGCGCGAACCACTTCTTCGCCAGCGAGATGCCGGAGCTGATGAAGGCGGTCGACGACTATCTCGATTTCCGCCTCGACCCGAGCTGCCCGATCCGCTGAAGGTCAGATCGTTTCCTCGTCGGTCGGCATGCGCTGGCAGGCGGCCGAGCGGGGATCGGCGGCCTCGCGTCCCGCAAGATAGGCTTCGCGAGCGCCGAGCAGATCCTGCCGCCCACGGTCGAACGCGGCGCGGACCTGCCGCGCGACCGGCACGCGCACCGTCCTTGATCCCAGCACGCGCCCGGAATCGTCGACGAGCTCGGCGCGCCACTCCGCGGTGCTGGCCAGCCGCGCCACGACCTCCGGCGCCTGCCGCTGGTCGATGCTGAGCGAAAATCCGCGCGCCCCCATCCGGCCCGCCCGCCGCCCCTGCCTCTCGCTTTGAACGAGAATCGTGCCCAGATAGACGCCGTCCCCGAACAGCCGCGCCCAGAGGCGGCGATTTCCCGAACCGTCATGGGGAATGGTTCCTAACGAGACGGAATCGGGACCCTGGTCGAAGACGATTGCTTCGGGCCGGCCGACGTCGAAACCATAAATACGGGGCGGGGCTGGCGGCCGATCGTCGATGAGCCACAGGGCGAAGGGGCTGGTTCCGGTCTCCGGATTCTGCAGCTGGATCTTGTAGAACAGGTCGGGGTGGCCGGGATAGAAATCGCGCCACATCCCGCCCGGCAGGCCCGCGATATTGAGACTCACCTCGCAGCGATAGGCTTCGAGGGCCGGTTCGTCGGCGCGGCTCGCAATCGCGGCACTCGCCAGCAGAAGGAGGCCGATCGTCGTCACGCGATGAAGCTAGGTCCGGGCGCCCATTCGGTCCATAGCTTTCGGCCCGGGTCAGGAGGTTCCCCAGCGAAGCGACATGCAGGAGAGACCGGCGTCGATCTTGCGGATCTCGGCGACGTCGAGCGGCGCCAAGTCGCAGTCCCGGGCCGCCAACAGGTCTGCCGTGCGCGGGTAATCGGCGCCGATCAGCACCCTGTCGTTCACCCGGATGAGATTCGCCGCCTGCGCCTCGCCCTTGGGCGTGAGGATCAGCTCGAACCCCGGGAAGCAGCCGGCGGCCGCGAGCGCGGGCGTGGCGATGATCGTCTCTTCGTCGACCAGCGCGCAGGCGGTCTTGAGGTGGAGCACGCCCGGCGGAGTCTCGACGATGCGGGCCTTGCGGCCGAGATCGCGGGCGAGCTCGCAGAAGCGCTTGGCGCCGAGCTTGTCGGTGCGGGCCGAGAGGCCGATCAGGATTTCGCCCGGCAGGATCAAGATGTCGCCGCCGTCGGCGAAGCCCTCGTCGAGCTCCAGAACGCGATCGAAGCGGCGGCCCAGTGCCGATGCGATCTCGGCCGCCTCGCCGAGCCGGCTGCAGGCGCCGGGGCGGAGCAGGATCGCGCCTTCGGGCAGGACGAAGGCGGGATCCTCGACAAAGACGGAATCCGGATAGGCCGGGAGCGGCGCCAGCACCTCCACCTGGAGGCCGGCGGCCTCCAGCGCAGCGACATAGGCTTCATGCTCCGCCTTCACGCCTTCGTAGCTCGGCGCCTCACCGCCGACACGAATGCCGTCGACCACGCTCGGCGCCGGCCTGCGCACGATCGCCCGGCCGAAATCGAAGACGCGCCCGCTCATAGGGTCCAGATCAGCACGTTGCCGAGCGCCACCGCCGCGGCGAGCAGCATCAGCAGGCCCTTGCCGCGCTCCTTGTGCACCGCGATCATGCGGACGCCGCCGAAGGCAAGCAAAGCGGCGGCGATCATCAGGATCGAGAGGATGAGCGCGCTCGGCCCGCTCATCGCGGCGTGGTCGCAGGCAGGCGCGGATGGACAAGAGGCCACGATTGCTGGTCGCTCTCGGGCTCGATCGGATGGCAACCGGGCGATGGGCGTTGCTCGACCGCCATCGCCAGCCAGGCGGACTGGGCGGCGTAGGCCGCGCGGACCGCCGCCGGCGCCGGCCTCGGAATGCGCTCGCGCAGCAGCGGGATGCCGTCATCGCCGACGATCTCCCCCTCCCAGGTCTCGGCGTGCATGAGCCGCTCCAGGATCGCCCGTTCGTTGACCGAATCGAGCCTCAGCCTGTGCAATTGCACATCGCGCATGCGCCGCGCCGCTGCCGGAAAGGCATAGCGGGCTTGCCCGGCATAATGGCCGTCCGCCCAGATGCGCAGCCACAATCCCTGGTCCCCGGACACCACGAGACGCACCTCCCAGTCGAGGCTGTCCGGCGGGCCGGGATCGCCGCCCGCCATGCGATCATGCTGCCATTCCAGCCGCACGTCGTGACGCGGATCCCAAAGCGCGAAACGGATAGGGTAGCGCCCCCCGAAGCCTCCCACGCCTGCTCGATAAAGCCTTGATAGTCGCCAAGCGCGAAATTCCGGGCGCAGACCCAGCCGAGCGGCGCGTCCTGCGCCGCCACCGCCGCCGCCGCGAGGAAAGCGAGCCCGACCATCGGCGGATGATCGCACGCGGGCCGCTTTTCACAAAGCCTTAAGCGGACATGGTTAAAGCGGCGCCATGAGCTATGTCGACCATCGCCAGTTCGAAAGCGCGCTCGACCGGATCGACGTCGCGATCCTCCCCAGCCTTTCGCGACTGCTCGACAGCGTCATCGACAGCGCGGCGCTCGCCAGGCCCGGGGTCGATGCCGAGGCTTATGCGGCGGGGCTGCGCAAGACCGCGCGCCAGGTCGAGCAATTGACAAGGCTCGTCGCCCTGGTCGCGCCCCATCAGCGTCCGGCCGCCGGCGCCCGCTGACCCGCCCGACCGCGACCGCGACCGCCTCGCTCATCGCACCAGCAGCTCCGCATAGAGCGCCGCATCGACATTGCCGCCCGACACCACCACCACGCTGCCATCCGGCACGTCGCCGGCCTTGCCCGAGATAAGGGCGGCCAGCGCGATGGCGCCGCCGGGCTCGGCGACGATGCGCAGATTCCGGAAGGCGAAGCCCATCGCCTCCACGATCTCGTCTTCGCCGACCGCGAGCGCCTCGGCTCCGGCGTCGCGGAGCGCGCCGAAGGTGAGCGGCGAGACCAGCTTCGTCTGGAGCGCGTCGCAACGGGTCGGCGGCGCCGGCTCCTCGACCGGCACGATCCGTCCCAGGCCGAGCGAGCGCCCCATATCGTCCCAGCCTTCGGGCTCGACGATGACGATCCGCGCGCCCGGCAGCGCCAAAGCGATGCCGCTCGACAGGCCGCCGCCGCCGCAGGGGATGATGACGACGGGCGGCGTGCCGCCAAGCTGCGCCGCGATCTCGATCCCGACGCTCCCCTGCCCCTCGATCACGTCGACATCGTCGAAGCTCGGCACCAGGGTCGCGCCGCGCTCCGCGGCCAGCCGCGCGCCGATCTCCTCGCGGCTCTCGCTGGCGCGGTCGAAGAAGACGATCTCCGCCCCCGCCGCGCGCGTGCCCTCGACCTTCACCGCGGGAGCGTCGCGGGGCATGACGATGGTCGCGGCGATGCCGAGCGCGCGCGCCGCGCGGGCGACGCCCTGGGCGTGATTGCCCGAGGAGAAGGCGACGACCCCGCGCGACCGCTCGGCTTCGTCCAGCAGCAGCAGCCGGTTGGTCGCGCCGCGCAGCTTGAAGCTGCCGCCCTGCTGCAAACATTCGGCCTTGACCCAGATCCGGCGCCCCTCCCAGTCCAATGGGAGCAGGGGCGTCTCGGTGACGATTCCGCGCAGACGGTCCGCCGCTTCCCGCACACCGTTCATCGTGGGTCGTCTATCCATCAACCAACCCTCTGGGAATATTAGCTAATCCGCAGGCCTTTACATGGGGGTCCCGGGCCCATATATCGCTCGCCGCAGCCCCATGGGGGACTTCCAAACCGCAAGGCTGCCTATTCGTCAACTACTTCCCTGGAGGTCCCTTGAGTTGCACAGCCATCATAGCGCGCTGGGGCTAGCTTCGCTCCTTCGGCCGGTCCAGCCGGTCACGCTCATTCGCCCGCACGCCGCCCGGCGCGCCGCCCGCTTCTTCGTCGAGAAGTTTCCGGGCCGGTCGCTCTATGCGGTCAAGGCCAATCCCTCGCCCGATCTTCTGCGGATCCTGTGGGACGCGGGGATCACCCACTATGACGTGGCGTCGATCGCCGAGGTGCGCCTGGTCGCGGCGACCCTGCCCGGGGCGGTGTCCTGCTTCATGCATCCGGTGAAGGCCGAGGAGGCGATCGAGGAGGCCTATTTCACGCACGGCGTCCGTACCTTCTCGCTCGACACGATCGAGGAGCTGGAGAAGATCGTGCGCGCCACGAAAGGCGCGACCGACCTCGAGCTGCTGGTCCGGATCCGCGTCTCGTCGGAGCATGCGAAGCTCAGCCTCGCCGCGAAGTTCGGGGCGGAACCTGCTGAAATGAAAGCGCTGCTGATGGCGACCCGTCAGGCGGCGGACGCGCTCGGCATTTGCTTCCACGTCGGCAGCCAGGCGATGACGCCCGCGGCCTATGCCGAGGCGATGGAGCGGGTGCGCGCCGCGATCGTCGAGGCGGCGGTGACGGTCGACATCGTCGACGTCGGCGGCGGCTTTCCCTCCTCCTATCCGGGGATGGAGCCGCCGGCGCTGGAGGCCTATTTCGACGTGATCCATCGCGCGTTCGAGGACCTGCCGGTCTCCTATTCGTCCGAGCTCTGGTGCGAGCCGGGCCGGGCGCTCTGCGCGGAATATGCAAGCCTGCTGGTCCGCGTCGAGAAGCGCCGCGGCGACACGCTCTACATCAACGACGGCGCCTATGGCGCCTTGTTCGATGCCGCCCATCTCGGCTGGCGCTTCCCGGTCAAGCTGGTCCGGGGCGAGCCATCCGAGGCCAGGGACATGCCGTTCAGCTTCTACGGGCCGACCTGCGACGATCTCGACCATATGGCGGGTCCGTTCCACCTGCCCGCCGACACCGCCCCCGGCGACTATGTCGAGATCGGCATGCTCGGCGCCTATGGCTGCGCGATGCGCAGCCAGTTCAACGGCTTCGGCGTGGCCGAGACGTTGATCGCCGAGGACGAGCCGATGGCGAGCCTCTACGTCGAGCTGCCCGCGGAGGACAGGTCGAACGTGGTCCCGCTGCGCGGCCCCCGCCGGGCTGGGCTTTAGCCGCAAGCCGCGCTAGCCTTCCTCCGGCAAGGGGGAACGCACCAGGCGGCCCGGAGCCCGGCGGTCCGCCGGCGCCCATCGCGTCCCCCCGCCGACGAGGGGGGCGTGCCGCATGAGCGATGCGGGCATCAGGGACTTTTCCGAGCGGCCGGTCTTCGACGACATCTGCGTCGGCTCGTTCAGCTTCGCGTTCGAGCTCCATCCGGACAAGAAGGACCGGCAGGCCTTTCGGCTCGACGAGGTTTCGAAGGGACTCGGCGAAGAGCTCAGGGAAGCCCTGATCAGTCCTTTCGCCTCCTATCTGGATGACGTGACGACCGGCGCGCCCGGCCGGAACGGCCGCCCCCTCATTTTCCTGGCCGCGGCCCCGAAGACCGATGATCCGGTCGACGGCCCGGGGCCCGGGCCTTCGGTCGACGTCCGGCGCGATCCGCAATGGACCTACGAAGCCGAGGGCGTGGACAAACGGCTCCATGTCGATCCCGACCGGCTCGACCACAAGCTGCTGCTCCGCGACGCTTTCTGCGCCTTCAAGAGCGGACGGATCTTCTACATCCTTTCGCTCGCCCTTCCGGACGGCTCCAGGCAACCGATCGACGAATATTTCGTCATCCAGATGCAGCGCCTGGCGATGAACCCCGGCAGGCCCACCGGGCTCAGCTTTCACTATCCCGGTACTTCGGAAGGGACGCTCGTCAGCCTGACCAGGGCGCGTCTGGCGGAGCTGGTCGCGCAGCCGCGGGACGAGCCGCTGAGCGGCCTTCGCCGCATCGTTCAGGACATGGGACTGCTGGACGAGGATGAAATCGCCGCGCTGGCCAATGCCGATCTGAAACATGACGAAGCGCCCGCGGCGGAAGCGGATCCCGGCCGAGCGGACGGGAAGCACCCGATACTCGCACTGCGCGGGCTGTGCATCGGGATCCAGAACAAGGCGCTGATGGAGGCCGCCAAGCGCGCTTGCCGGAAATTCGGCCATGGCCAGCCGGCCGAGGCCGCTGAGGAGGCTCGCGCCCCGGGTCCGGGCGGGAAGCGCAGGGGGTCGCACCCGTCCGGGGAGGAGGAAGGCGGTCGCCCTGCGCTGCACAACGACAATGACGACCGCAGCCTGTTCGCCCTTTCGGGGCTGACCCAGGGCGTGGCGGATTTCGGCCTTCAGGATTCCGACGAATTGAAGGACGCGACCTGCCCCGCGAACCAGTCCGTGGGCTATGTGCTGTTCGCCCACCCTTCGTTCCTGCTCGAAATCGCGCGCGACTGGCGGGCCCTGATCCGCTGCCGCAACAGCATCGGCAACTGCCCCTATCTGACGCTGATCTGGATGGCGGCCATCCATGCCGACCTGCTGGTCGCGGAGCTCGAACGGGGCATCGACGAGATGGTCTATCAATCGGATGGAAAAAGCGGCTTCCGGGCCGTGGCGCTCGGCGATCTGCGGGACGCGCTCCAGGGATCCCGCCACCTCTTCGCTTCAAACGGCGAGCGTCTCCTGCGCGAGAATTTGCAGCAGAGGCTTGCCCTGGTGGGCAATGCGCTCGTGCATCAGTCCAGCACCTTGTTCCGCTACCCGAAGGAGAAAGGGGATCTGGCGGCAACGCTCGAGGTCATGGGGACCACCGCCCGCTTCGAGCGGGCGCAGCTGCTGCTCGAGAAGGTCGAGGATTTGGTAGAGGACGTCATCGATCAGAGGCGCTCCCACACCGACCAGCTGACGAACGCTCTGTTGCTCACGCTCGCATTGCTGGGGATTCTCGGCATTCCCAAGATGGTCCAGGAATTCGACCAGGCCGTCGGATTGCATGTCAATCCGCTTGTTCCGACCGCCGCCTTGGGGATTCTCCTGGCGCTCGTCTTCCTGTTCATCCTGTTTCGACGACGCTGATCCTCAGGAAAGGCGGTCGCGGAAGTTCTCCCAGCCGAAGCTGCGGACGATCTCCAGCGAATCGTCCCGGCTGTCCCACAAAGCGATCGCCGGCAGCGGCACGCCGTTGAAGGTGGTGGTCTTGACCATCGAATAATGGGCCTGGTCGAGGAAGGCGACGCGATCGCCGGGCGCCGGCGCGCGGGCGAAGAGATAATCGCCGATCACGTCGCCGGCGAGGCAGGAGGGTCCGCCGAGCCGCACCGCGAGCCCCTCCTCCGGCTCGCCGAGCAGAGCGGGGCGGTAGGGCGCCTCGATCACGTCGGGCATGTGGCAGGTCGCCGAGACGTCGAGGATCGCGATCTTCATCCCGTTGTCGAGCGTGTCGAGCACCTCGCCGACGAGGATGCCGGCGTCGAGCGCGACCGCCTCGCCCGGCTCGAGATAGAGGTCGAGCCCGGTCTCGGCCCGCACCTCCCTGAGAAAGTCGACGAGGTCGTCCCGCTGATAATCGGCGCGGGTGATATGGTGGCCGCCGCCGAAATTGAGCCATTTGAGCCGGCCGAAATGCGGCGCGAGCCGCGGCCGCAGCGCCTCCCAGGTCCGGCGCAAGGGCGGGAAATCCTGCTCGCAGAGCGAATGGACGTGGATGCCGTCGATCCCGTCCAGGTCCCCAGGCTTCAGCTGGTCGGCGGGATGGCCGAGCCGGCTGTGTGGCTGGGCCGGATCATATTTGGCGACCTCGCCTTCCGAATGCATCGGATTGAGGCGCAGGCCGCAATCGACCGCCCGGCCCGCCCCTCGCGCGCCCTCGACCGCGCCTTTGAACCGGCGCGCCTGGCCGGGGCTGTTGAAGATGACATGGTCGGAAAGCGCGATCACCTCGTCCATGTCCGCCGGCTTGTAGCCCGCGCAATAGGTCGCGACCTCGCCCCTGAAATGGGCGCGGCCGAGCCGCGCCTCCCAGAGGCCCGACGTGGCGACGCCGTCGAGATAGGTGGAGACGAGATCGCCCAGCGCCCACATCGAGAAGGCCTTGAGCGCGAGCAGCACCTTCACGCCCGCATTGTCGCGCACCTCCGCTAGGACCCGCAGATTGTCCTCGATCCGCGCCTTGTCGACGACGAAGCAGGGCGAGGGCACGCGCCCCAGGTCGAAACGGGCGAAGGCGCCCGGCCCGCTGGCGCGCGTCGCCATGGCAGGGGCGCCGCCGCGTGGGGGCGTCAGAATGCGAGCGGCTCCTGAAGCTCGTGGACCTGCCAGGGCAGGCCGTGCCGGTTCAGCATCTCCATGAAGGGATCGGGATCGAGCTCCTCCATGTTGAACACGCCCTCGCCGCGCCAGGTGCCGGTCAGCATCAGGGCGGCGCCGATCATCGCGGGCACGCCGGTCGTGTAGCTCACCGCCTGGTTGCCGGTCTCGCGATAGGCCTCCTCATGGTCGCAGACATTGTAGACATAAACGGTCTTGCGGACGCCCTCCTTGGTGCCCGTCGCGATGTCGCCGATATTGGTCTTGCCTTTGGTGGTGACGCCGAGGCTCGCGGGCTCGGGCAGCACCGCCTTCAGGAATTGAAGCGGGACGATCTCGCGGCCCTCGTAGAGCACCGGATCGATCCGCGTCATGCCGACATTCTGAAGCACTTCCAGATGCTTGAGATATTGATCGCCGAACGTCATCCAGAAGCGGATGCGCTCGATCTCGGGCAGGTGGCGGGCGAGCGACTCCAGCTCCTCATGATACATGAGGTACATGTTCTTCTCGCCGACCTGATCGAAGTCGAACCTTTGCTTCGTGGAAAGCGCTGGAGTCTCGATCCACTCGCCTTTCTCGTAATGACGGGCCGGCGCGGTCACCTCGCGGATGTTGATCTCGGGGTTGAAGTTGGTCGCGAAATGCTGGCCGTGGTCGCCGCCGTTGCAGTCGAGGATGTCGAGCGTCTCGATCCGGTCGAGCAGATGCTTGCGGATCCAGGTGGCGAAGATGCTGGTGACTCCGGGATCGAAGCCCGAGCCGAGCAGGGCCATCAACCCCGCCTCGCGGAAGCGGTCGTGATAGGCCCATTGCCATTTATATTCGAACCTGGCCTCGTCGCGCGGCTCGTAATTGGCGGTGTCGAGATAATCGGCGCCGCCGCGCAGGCAGGCCTCCATGATGGCGAGGTCCTGGTAGGGCAGAGCGAGGTTGACGACCAGCTTCGGCTGGACGCGCTGGATCAGAGCGGCGGTCGCGTCGACATCGTCGGCGTCGACCTCTTCCGTCTCGACCCCGTAGCCGAACCTCTCCTTCACCGAAGCGGCGATCGCGTCGCATTTGAAGCGCCGGCGGCTGGCGAGCACGACGCCGCCGAATATGTCCGGCAGCTGCGCCATCTTGTGCACCGCGACGGACGACACCCCGCCCGCGCCGATCACCAGCACCTTGCTCATTCCTGCTCCCTTGGTTCGCGCGGGAGGCCTAGAGCGATTTCAAGTCAGATGGAACATCTGACGACTCGGAAATCGCGACCAACCAAGTCGCTCATGGTCCCCAACGCCTCAAGGCGGGACTTGCTCATTGGCGGCGGGGTGGCTCGCGGATCAGGAGCGCGCCGGTGAGCCCGACGAGGATAGCCGCCATCATGTACCAGGCGGGGGCGAGCGGGCTCTTCGTCCATTCGATCAGCGCCTTGACGGCCAGCTGGGTGGTGCCGCCGAACAGGGCGATCGCGACCGCATAGACGATGCCGAGCGCGCCGGCGCGGATGCGCGCGGGCAGCGCCTCGATGAACAGCAGCAAAGCCGGGGTCGAGCCGAAGATGTGGAGCAGGGTGAGCAGCGCAGTTGCGATCAGCAAGGCGGCCGGGGTGCGCAGCGCGCTGAGCCATTGAAAGGTCGGCACCACGAGCACGAACAAAGCGAGCCAGGGCAGGACCAGCACCCGCTTGCGTCCGAACCGGTCCGCGAGCCAGCCCGAGGCGAGATCGCCGACGACGCCGCACAGGCCGAAGATGATCACGGCGGCGAAGGCGCTGGTCGTCGCCATGTGCAGCGTGTCCTGCGCATAGGTCGCGATATAATCGAGCGTGTAGTTGCTGATCGTCGCCGCGCCGATGATCATCAGGCCGGCCGCCGCGACGATCGTGAAGGCACGCTGACCGCGGGCGGCCCCCGGCTCCTCGGCCGCATCCGACAGGGTCTCGCCGAGGCCGCGGCGCAAGGCCAGGCCGAACGGCACGATCGAGGCGCCGATCAGGAAGGCGACGCGCCAGCCCCAGGCATCGAGCTGGTCCGGGCTGAGCGCGGCGGAAAGGCCGAAGCCGATCAGGCCGGCCATCACCGCCGACGCGTCCGCCGAGGCCGCGTGCATCGAGAGGTAGAGGCCGCGCCGATGCGGCGGCGCCGCCTCGAGCAGGAAGGCGGCGTTGGGCCCGACCTCGCCGCCAAGGGCGAAGCCCTGGATCAGCCGGAACAGCACCGCGAGGACCGGCGCCGCCATGCCGATCATCGCGTAGGAGGGCGTGAGCGCCAGCCCGGTGATGGCGACGCCCATCAGGGTGAAGGAAAGGATCATCGCCGGCTTGCGCCCGCGCCGGTCGGCGAGGCGGCCGATCACCAGCCCGCCCAATGGCCGCGAGACGAAGCCGACCCCGAAGGTCGCCAGCGACAGCATCAGCGAGCTTGCGGCATCGCCGGGAAACAGCGCGCGGCCGATCTGCACGGCGAAGAAGGAGTAGGTGATGAAATCGTAGAATTCGAGGCCGTTGCCAGCCACGACGGCTGCGATCTGGCGGCCGCTCAGCGCCGGCCTCATGCCCTCCTCTGCCGGCATCCTCGCTCCCCCTCGTCCCCGCCGATGCTCTCACCCCGTTCCGCCAAAAGCAAGCGTGGGGTCCGATCCCCTTGCGAAGCCCGCCACCGCTGGACCCCGGCGCGCGGCTGAGGCAAAATCGCGAGGCAAAGGGGGAGGGAATCATGGACAGCCCGATATTGGCGCCGGTCGTCGCGCTGGTCGCCTGGACCTTCGTGATGATGATCTGGATGTATGCGACGCGCTTCCCGGCGATGGCGCGCAAGGGGATCTCGCTGAAGGGCCGGGTCGGCAGCAAGGGCGCCGACCTCGACGGCGTGGTCGAGCCGCAGGTCCAGTGGAAGGCGCACAACCACAATCACCTGCTCGAGCAGCCGACCCTGTTCTACGCGATCGGACTTGTGCTCGCGCTCCAGGGCCAGGGCGGCTTCTGGCTCAACCTCTGGCTGGCTTGGGCCTATGTCGCCCTGCGCGTCGTGCACAGCCTCATCCAGGCGACCGTCAACGTCGTGCGCTGGCGTTTCCTCGCCCACGCCGCCGCGTCCCTCTGCCTGCTGGGCCTGACCCTGCACGCGGCGATGCACGTGCTGCACGTCCACCATTAGGCCGGGAACGGATCAGCGGCTGAACGAAGCCGCCAGCTCCACATGGGTCGACCAGCGGAACTGGCCGACCGGCTGCACCCAGCCAAGCCGATAGCCGCCCTCGATCAGGATTCTCGCATCGCGCGCGAAGGTCGCGGGATTGCACGAGACATAGGCGATCCGCCCCGCCGTGGACGCGGCGAGCCGGGCGATCTGCTCCTTCGCGCCGGCGCGGGGCGGATCCAGCACGACGGCCTCGAACCGATCCAGCTCGGCCGTGTCGAGCGGGCGGCGATAGAGGTCGCGATGGTCGACGAACAGGCCGCGCCCCGCCGCCTTCAGCGCCAGCGCCGCATCGCGCGCGCCCTCGGCGGCATAGACCTTCCCCGGCAACGCGAGCGCGAAAGTGCCGAGGCCGGCGAACAGGTCGGCGACGATGCCTGCACCCCCCGCCGCCTCCCGCACCGCGGCCACCAGGGCCGCCTCGCCGTCCGCGGTGGCCTGGAGGAAAGCGCCGTGCGGCAGCGCCACCCGGGTGCCGCTCAGGGTCACCGTGACCGGCTCCGGTTCCCAGATCGTCTGCGGCCCGTAGCCGTCGTCGAGCGCGAGCCGCGCGAGCCGATTGTCGCGGGCGAAAGCGGTCATCGCCTCCGCCGCTTCGAGCCCGTCGGCGCCGACGCCCTCCAGCAACAGATCGACGCCCTGGTCGGCCAGAATCATGATCGCGGCGGCACGGCCCTTCAGCAGCCGCCGCAGCGGCGCGACCAGGGCGAACAATTCCGGCCGCAAGATATGGCATTCGCGCATGTCGACGATCCTGTGGCTCGCCTCGGCGTTGAAGCCGACGGAGCCGCCGGCCGCCTTCAGCGCCGCGCGGCGGCGGCTGCGCGGCGGCGAGAGACAGGGCGGACGAATGCCGGGCGCCGCGATCCCCTGCGCGGCCAGCGCCGAGGCGATCCGGTCGACCAGATAAGCGCCATAGGCTTCATCGTCGACATGCTGGAGCTGGCAGCCGCCGCATTCGGGGAAATGGCGGCAGGGCGGGACCCGACGGTGCGGCCCCGGCGTGACGGCTCCATCCTCCGCGACCCCGTCGCCGGGCGCGCTCAGCGGCACGAACCGGCCGCTTTCGCTCACCCCGTCCCCGCGCGCGGCGAGGCGGACGATCCTTTCTACAGGCATTCGGCCAAAGCGGCGGGCAGGCTGGCGAGCAGATCGTCGGCAATCAGGAAGGGCCCGGCCAGTTCCGCGGCGCGGGCGTGCAGCCAGACGCCCCCGCAGGCCGCCTCGAACGCGTCCATCCCGCCCGCGCGCAGCGCCGCGACGATGCCGGCGAGCACGTCGCCCGTGCCCGCGCTTGCCAGCCAGGAGGGAGGCTGCGCGATCGCGGCCCGCCCGTCGGGTGCGGCGACGACCGTGTCGGGCCCCTTGAACAGGATGACGGCCTGCGCCCGCGCTGCCGCCCCAAGGGCGCGCGCGACCTTGCCGCCCTCCCCTTTTCCGAACAGCGCATCGAACTCGCCGTCATGGGGAGTGAGGATGGGCGCATGGAGCCGCCCCGCGAGCGCCTCCACGCCGCTTTCGGCAAGCAGGCGCAGCGCGCCCGCGTCGAGCACCAGGGCATGGGGCGTGGCGAGCGCGGCCTCGAAAAGGGGACGGCCCTCCCCGTCGGCGGGCAGGCCCGGACCCAGCAACAGGGCGCCGATCCTCGTGTCGTCGAGTCGGTCGAGCGGGCCGGCGCCGTTCTGGATCAATGCGGCGGGGACGCCCCGCACGATCTCCTCCGCCTGGAGCCGCACCGAGCCGGCGCCGGCGCGCGCGGCCGCGGCGCCTGCAAGCGCGCTCGCGCCGGGCATCGCGCCGGCGATGATCGTCACCAGCCCGCGCGAATATTTGTGCGAATCGGGGCGCGGCACGGAGAGAGAGGGCCGCGCGATCTCGGTGAGGTTTCCCGCGGCCGCGATGCCGATATCGGCGACCACGATCCGGCCCATATGCCGCGCGGCCGGCTGGAGCAGGTGCGAAGGCTTCAGCGTCTGGAAGCTGATGGTGAGCTCGAAGTCCGGGACGGGCGACAGGATCGCCCCGTCGTCCGTGGCGGCGCCGCTCGGCAGGTCGACGGCGACGCGGATCGAAGCCGCGCGCGCCAGCGCGCCCAGCCGATCCGAGACGGCGGGGTCGAGCGGGCGGCCGAGGCCGGTGCCGAACAGGGCATCGACCAGCAACGGCGCCGCGGCGGCGTCCGCCAGCGCCTCGACCTCTCCCGTCCAGCTTGCCCGCGCCGCCCGTGCCGCCGCGCTTCCGGGCTCGGCCAGCGCCGCGACCCGCACCTTGACGCCGCGCGCGTCCAGCTCGCGGGCGATGACATAGCCGTCCCCGCCATTGTTTCCGGGGCCGCAGAGCACCAAAGCCGGCAGCGGGCCGGCGTGGCGCCAGATCGCCTCGGCCGCGGCCTTGCCGGCGCGCTCCATCAAGTCCTCGACCGGAGTGCCGCCCGCGATCGCGGCCTCCTCGGCCGCCCGCATCCCGGCGGCGGTCAATATGACGCGCCCGGTCAATGCACCCGGATCCGCGCGGGCAGCAGGAAATGGTCGCCGCCGATCTCGACCTCAAGCCTCTGGTCGGGCGCGAGGCGGACATGGGCCTGCTCGGCCCCGTCGGCCGCGGCGACCCCGGTGCCGTCGCTGGTGGCGCGCAGCCGGCGGAAGCCGCCATCGGCCTTGCGGATGGTGAGCAGCCGTCCGCCGCCGGGCGCATCCGACCATTCGACCGTGCAGGCCCGCGCATAGGCCGCCGCGCCGGCGGGCCGGCAGTCGATCCGATTGTCGACCTCGCCGATCGCGGGCGCTGCTGCTCCGTTGCTCTCGACCGCGGCGCGGTCATGGCTGCCGCAGGCGGCGAGCAGCAGGGGAAGGAAAATGACCTGTCTCACCTCTCGCCTTCTATCACTTCCGCCTCAGCCCTTCGAGGCGGCGCGCAAGCTCCTCGCCCGCGATCAGCTCATCGAAGCTTTGGTTTGCGCCCTCATCGCCGCGCACCCCGTCGGCGGCGCGCGCGATCGCCTGCTTGAGCGCGGCGAGGCTGGCGGGATCGTTGGCGAGGATCGCCGCGATCAGTCTTGTCTCGGCCGGGCTGTTCGCCTCGACGAGCCCGACCTGACGGGCCTCCTCGCCGTCGATCGCCTGCCCGCCGAACAACATCCGCGCCGCCTGGCCGGGCCCGACGAGGGCGACGAGCCGGTGCACGTCCTCCTGCGGATAGGAGATGCCGATCTTCGCGGGCGTGATCGCGAATTCGGCATCGCGCGCGGCGACACGGATGTCGCAGGCCATGGCGAGCGCCACGCCCGCGCCGTAGCAATGGCCCTCGACCAAAGCGATGGTCGGAATGGGGAGCGCGCGCAGGCGGTCGAGCGCGTCGCGCATCGCCTCGCGGAAGCGCGCTACCGCCGCCGGATCGCCGCGCATCGAAGCGAAATCGGCGAGGTCGGCGCCCGCGCAGAAGCTGCCCCCTGCACCGGCCACGATCAGCAGCCGCGCATCGGCCGCTTCCGCGACGAGCGCGGCGAGCTCGGCCCAGCCCGAAGCGGGAATCGCGTTGCGCGCCTCGGGCCGGTCGAGGACCAGCCGGGCGCAGCCTTCTTCCCGTTCGAGGCGGAACATCGGCGCGGCATGGCGTCTGCGCCCGATTTTGTCGCGCGAAAAAAAGGCCGGGCTGCCCGATACGCGGCGGCCCGGCCGAAATATTCCGCGGCGCCCCGTCCGGTGGAGGCGAGGGGCCGCGGGCGAATGTCGGCGCGATCACAACCGCGCCTCGACCCGTCGGAGCAAGCCAACGCAAGGGGCGTGCCACAACGAAAACCTGCGGGTTCCGATGGTTAACGGGCGTCCAGGCCTGTGCCGTTACGGGATTGGTGGGTCAACGAAGCCTGGTTTGGGACACCCACCAGCCCGGCCGTGCGGCCGAAATCCGCGCCGCCGCCGCATCGCGCCCGGCCTCGTTCTCGTAGAGCCCGAAGCAGGTCGCTCCCGAGCCCGACATGCGCGCGACGCGGGCGCCGGCGAGCGAGTCCAGCACCTCGGCGATCTCCGGGACCAGCCCGATCGCCGGCGCCTCGAGGTCGTTGCGCCCGGCTTCCCAGTCACCGAGCGGCCCGCGGTCGACCCCGTCCCAGGCCCGGAACACGGCAGCGGTCGACAGGGGGACGCCTGGATTGACCAGCAGCACCGGCGTGCCGGCGAGGCCGGCAATCTCGACCGGGACGAGCTCATCTCCCCTACCCTCGCCCCGCACCGTCCGGCTCGCTAGGCAGGCGGGCACGTCGGCGCCGAGCGTCGCCGCGACCTCCGCGCCGCCGCCTAGCATCCGCAACGCCGCGGCCGCATCGGCCGATCCACCGCCGAGCCCCGCCGCCACGGGCAGCCTCTTGTCGAGCGTGAAGGCGGCGGTCAGGCCAAGCGCGCGCGCCGCCCGCAGGATGAGATTGTCCGCCTCGCGCTGCAGCGCCGCCGCGAACGGGCCGGTCACCTCGAGGCTCAGCGCATCGGCCTCGGTCGCGGTGAGCACGTCACCATCTTCGCAGAAGGCGAACAAAGTCTCGATCCGGTGGTACCCGTCCGCCTCACGCTCCCGAACGTGGAGCGCCAGATTGATCTTGGCGTAAGCGGTTTCTCTCATTCGCGGAGTCGGTTCGACCTACCTTGCCGCGAGCTGCGGCGTCAGGCCGGTCTCCATCTTGGCGGCGATCCGGGTCGCGGCGGCGCCGTCGGCATAGACCAGGGCCGCCTTCCAGGCGAAGCGCGCCTCGATCCGCCGGCCCGCGGCGAAATAGGCGTCGCCGAGATGCTCGTTGATCTCGACGTCGGCCGGCTCGCCCTGCGCGGCCTGCTCGAGCATCGCGATCGCCTCGGGCAGCTGCCCGCGCAAATAGAGTGCCCAGCCCAGCGAATCGGTGATCGCATGATTGTCGGGCGCGAGCCGGTGCGCCTCTCGGATCAGCCGCTCGGCCTCGTCGGGATTTTCGTGCCGGATCAATTCGGCATAGCCGAGATAGTTGAGCACGAAGGGCTGCTCGGGCGCGAGCCGATAGGCCGCGCGGAGCGCGCCGCGCGCATCCGGCCAGTTGCCCGCCTCGTCGAGCGCGCCGCCGCGCATCAATTGCAGCGTCCATTCGGCCTGCGCCTCTTCGCCCTCGCGGCGGGCCGCGATCGCACGGCCGAAGGCGTCCGCAGCCTCGGCCTGGCGGCCCATCGCGCCATAGACCTCGCCGAGCCGCACCCAGTCGGTGGTCGCGGCACCGGGTCCGCGCGTCGCCGCCAGCGCCTCGGCGAGCGCTGCGTCGCGCTCGCCGCCGTCGAGCAGGATGCGGATGCGCTGGTCGCGCGCGGTGGTCGCGAAGGGATCGTCGGCGGCGACATTGGCGAGCAGGGGCACGGCGAGCCGCTCCTTGTCCTGCTGCGCGAGCAGCAAGGCGGCCACCATCCAGGCCTCGCTATTGTCCGGCGCCAGCCACGTAGCAAGGCGGGCGAACATCGCCGCGAGCGGGGTCACGTCCTGCGCCTGGAGATCGAGCGAGAGGCGGACCAGCAACTCGGCCATGCCGGTGTCGGCGCCGGCGATGGCGCCGGGGAGCGGACGGTGCGCCTCGATCAGGGCGCGCGCCGCGACGATCGGCCCGGCATTGCCCTCGAGCAAGGCGAGCGCGCCCGCGCGGTCGCCGCGCCTGGCGAGCAAGGCGGCGCCCGCGATCCGGAGCCGCGCGCCGCGGGCGCCGGCCGAGGCGGCGGCGCGCTGGAGCTGGGCGGCGGCGCCGGGGCGACCCAGAGCGAGCATGATCAGGGGCCGGTGCTCGTCGGCATAAGCGGCGCCGACGCCCTGTCCGCCCTCGGCCGGCAAGGCGGCGAGCGCGTCGCCCTGGCCCGATCCGACCGCGAGCCAAGCGCGCAGGATCGGCGCCGCGAAGGCGAACAATTGGTCATGCTCGACCGCGTCGATCCGGGTCGCCGCCATGCGCCAGTCGCGATTATGGAAGGCTTCGGCGACGAGCAGCAGCCGGGCGTCGGGCAGGATCGCGCCGCGCCGGTCGAGCACGTGGGCGGCGTCGAGGGCGAGCCGCCAATTCCCGGCGGTCACGGCATGGCCGAGCGCCTGCGACGCGATCAGCGCGTTATCGGGAGAGGCGGCGAGCGCGGCGACATAGCCGGCGCTGGCCCGGTCGAGCGCGCCGGCCGAGGCCGCGGCACGGGCCTGGACATAGGAGATGAGCGGCGAGCGGCGCTCGACACGTGCCTGAGCGGCGGTGGCGACGAGCGCGATTACGCCGGCAGCGAGCGCCCGCCCGGCAAGCTTACATGTTGGGATAATTCGGCCCTCCTCCGCCCTCGGGAACGACCCAGTTGATGTTCTGGGTCGGGTCCTTGATGTCGCAGGTCTTGCAGTGAACGCAATTCTGCGCGTTGATCTGGAGGCGCGGCCCGGCCGCTTCCTCGACGAACTCGTAGACGCCCGCCGGACAATAACGTTGCTCCGGCCCCGCATAATCGGCGAGATTGACCTCGACCGGAATGTCGGGGTCCTTGAGGGTCAGGTGGATCGGCTGGTCCTCCTCGTGATTGGTGTTGGAGATGAACACCGAGGAGAGCCGGTCGAAGCTGATCACGCCGTCGGGCTTGGGATAGGCGATTCGCGGGGCGAGGTCCTCGCGCCAGAGACCCTCATTGTCGGGATGGTGCCGCATCGTGAAGGGCAGGCCGATGCGCAGGTAGCGCATCCACATGTCCGCGCCGGCCAGCAATGTGCCCATGAAGCCGCCCCATTTCGCGACCAGAGGCTCGACGTTGCGGACCATGCTTAGCTCCCTGGCGATCCAGGACGCGCGCAGGCTCGGCTCGTAATCGTGGAGCGTGTCGCCGCTACGCTCGGCGGCGATCGCCGCGATCGCGGCTTCGGCGGCGAGCATGCCGGACTTCATCGCGGTGTGGCTGCCCTTGATCCGCGGCACGTTGACGAAGCCCGCGGCGCAGCCGATCAGCGCCCCGCCCGGGAAGGCGAGCTTCGGGACCGACTGCCAGCCGCCCTCATTGATCGCCCGCGCCCCGTAGGAGACCCGCCGCCCGCCCTCGAGGAAGCAGCGTATCGCAGGATGCTGCTTCCAGCGCTGGAATTCCTCGAACGGCGAAAGCCAGGGATTCTTGTAGTTGAGCGCGACCACGAAGCCGAGCGCGACTTGGTTATTGTCCTGATGGTAGAGGAAGCCGCCGCCCCAGGCGTCGTCGAGCGGCCAGCCCTGGGTGTGGATGACCCGGCCGGGCTCGTGTTTTTCCGGATCGATATCCCAGAGCTCCTTGAGGCCGATGCCGTAGACCTGCGGCGCGCGCTCCGCGTCCAGCTCGAAGATACGCTTCAATTCCTTGGTGAGGTGGCCGCGCGCCCCTTCCGCGAACAAGGTGTAGCGGCCGTGCAGCTCCATGCCGGGCTGGTAGTCGGCCTTGTGCGTGCCGTCGCGCGCGACCCCCATGTCGCCGGTGGCGACGCCCTTCACCGAGCCGTCCTCGTTGAACAATATCTCCGCCGCGGCGAAGCCCGGGAAGATCTCGACCCCGAGCGCCTCGGCCTGGCCGGCGAGCCAGCGGCAGAGATTGCCGAGGCTCAAGGTGTAGGTGCCCTTGTTGTTCATGAAGGGCGGCATCAGGATGTGCGGGAAGGCATATTTCCCGTTCGCGGTCAGCACCCAATGCTCGTTCTGCGTGACCGGGACGGTGAGCGGGCTGTCCAGCTCCTTCCAGTCGGGCAGCAGCTCGTCCAGCGCCCTCGGATCGACCACCGCGCCCGAGAGGATATGCGCGCCGACCTCCGAGCCTTTCTCGAGGATGCAGACCGAAAGCTCGCGCCCCGCCGCGTCGGCGAGCTGCTTCAGCCGGATCGCGGCGGCGAGGCCGGCAGGGCCCGCCCCGACGATGACCACGTCATAAGGCATCGACTCCCGATCAGCCATTCACCCTCTCCGCCGCTCCAATCGTCGCAAAGTGCCAACGATCCGGCAGATAAACAGCACTAATACGATTGACCAGCCCGCCCCGCGCCCGGTCATAGGGCCCGGGTTTCGCGGGGAAGGCGTATCATGACCTCGATCTGGGCGGCGAGCGCCCTCGACTGGTGGCAGGAAGCGGGCGTCGACACGATCGTCGGCGAGACCGCGCGCGACTGGCTGAACCCGAAGGCCAAGGCGGCGCCCGCCGAAGCCGCGCCCGCGCCGGCCTTGCTTCCCGATACGCTCGATGCTTTCCGCGACTGGCTGGCGGCCAGCGCGGAGATTCCCTTCGCCGCGCCCTCGGTGCGGCGCGACCTGCCGGCCGGCGACCCGGATTCGGGGCTGATGGTGATGGTCGACATGCCCTCGCCCGAAGGGGGGCTGCTCGCCGGAGAGGCCGGCGCGCTGTTCGACCGGATGCTGGTGGCGATCGGCCGGAGCCGCGAGACCATCTATCTCGCCCCCTTGTCGCCGATCCGCACCCCGACCGGCACGATCGACGCGGCGAGCGCGGCGCGGCTCGCCGAGATCGCCCGCCACCATATCGGCTTGGCCGCGCCCCGGACCCTGCTCCTGTTCGGCGACATTTGCGGCAAGGCCCTGCTGAACACGCCGGTCGCCGCGGCGCGCGGCGCCTGGCACGAAATCGACACCCCGAAAGGCGCGATCAAGACTTTGGTAACCATAAAGCCCGAAAAGCTGAACACGAACGCATTGAAGAAGCTCGCCTGGGCCGATCTGCAGATGCTGATGGAGGAACTGGGTTGATGAAGGCGCTGACCGTCTCCGCCTGCCTGCTCGCCGCCGCCGCGATTCCCGCCGCCGCGCCCGCCTCGGCGCAGGAGAGCGCGGCGCACGGCCGGGCGATCTCCGCCCCGGCCCAGCTGAGCCCGGCCGAGCGCGACTCCTATCGCGCGATCTTCGCCTCGCTGCGCGCCCAGGACTGGGCGGGCGCCGCGGGCCGCCTCGGCGGCATGCCGGAAGGAGCGCTCCACAATCTCGCCCGCGCCATGCTCTACACCATGCCGGGCTCGCCCCGGGTCGAGCTCGCCCCGGTCCTGGACCTGCTCGGCCGCGCGCCCGAGCTGCCCCAGGCCGACGATCTCGCCCGCCTCGCCCGCGCTCGCGGCGCCGACACCCTGCCCGACCTTCCCCAGGCGCAGCACCTCTACGGCCTCAGCGGCCAGCCCCGCCGCGCGCGGCCGCGGGCGGTGCGGGGCGACCCGGTCGCCGACCAGCTCGAGCCCTTGATCCAGCCCCTGATCCGCGACGACCATGCGGCGGAAGCGGAAGCCTTGCTCGCCACGCGCAGCGCCGAGCTTTCCGACGAAGCGCGCACCGCCTTCCAGCAGCGCATCGCCTGGGTCTATTTCCTGAACGGCATGGACGCGGATGCGCGCCGCATCGCCGACCTCGCCCGGGCCGGGCCGACCGAATATGCGATCAACGCCGAATGGGTCTCCGGCCTCGCCGCCTGGCGGATGGGCGAATATGGGGCGGCCGCCACACACTTCGCCACGGTCGCCCAGCGTTCGAGCGACGTCGAATTGATCGCCGCCGGCCATTATTGGGCGGCGCGCGCGGACACGGCCGGCGCGCATCCGGAGCGCGTCCAGGCGCGGCTGCGCGCGGCGGCGCGGCTCGACGAGACCTTCTACGGCCTGCTCGCCCAGACCGCGCTCGGCATGCACCGGGCGCCGGCCGACATGACCACTTTCACCGAAGCGGACTGGCAGGCCCTGTCCGGCCTCCGCAACGTGCGCGCCGCCATCGCGCTCAGCGAGATCGGCGAGGACGACCTCGCCGCTGCGATGCTCCGCCGCCAGGCCGCGATCGGCAATCCGCGCGACCATGAGCATCTGATCCATCTCGCCGCCCGCCTCAACCTCACCGCGACCCAGATGTACCTCGCCCATAACGGCCCGCGCGGCAGCCGTTTCGGGCCCGAGGACCGCTATCCGACTCCGAACTGGCGGCCGGTGCGCGGCTGGCGGGTCGATCCCTCGCTCGCTTTCGCCCATGCCCTGCAGGAATCCCAGTTCCGCACCGACGCGGTCAGCTCTGCGGGTGCGCGCGGGCTGATGCAGGTCCGCCCCGGCACCGCCGGCGACATGGCCCGCGCCCGCGGCGAGCCCTTCACCGCGGCCTCGCTCAACCAGCCGCAGATCAACATCGAATATGGCCAATCCTATCTCGAATATCTGCGCGATTATTCGGGGACGGGCGGGCTGCTGCCCAAGGTGATCGCGTCCTACAATGCCGGGCCGGCGCCGGTCGCCGAGTGGAACACGCGCTACGACCAGAGCGATCCCCTCTTCTACATCGAATCGCTCCCCTATTGGGAAACGCGCGGCTACGTCCCGATCATCCTGCGCAACTACTGGATCTACGAGGCCCACGGCGCCGACCGCTCGTCGAGCCGCCGCGCCCTCGCCCAAGGCCTCTGGCCCCGTTTCCCGGGCCTCCCCGGCCCGACCGCGGTGCGCATCGCACCGAGGCCCCGCCAGGAGACGGCGATGGGTTCGGACTAACCAGACCACCTCCCTCCTTCGTCATTCCCGCGAAAGCGGGAATCCACCTTCTTTCTTGTTCGCGCACGCCCAACTCCCGGTCTCTTTTGTTCTTGATTCGTTCCCGCCTGCCGGATAGACTTTCCCAAATGCGACCCGATGCCCGCGCCGGCCGCGGCGCGCCCGAGAATCAGACGCCGACCCGGTTCAACCTGCCCAGCCGCGAGGCCGACGGAGACTGGCTCGACGCGCGCGAGGAGCTGGACGGCGCGCCGCAGCTGCGCACGACGGTGACGGTCGAGAAGCCGAAGACGATCATCACCCGCAACGCCTCGCCGGACATCGGCTTCGACCGCTCGATCAACCCCTATCGCGGCTGCGAGCATGGCTGCATCTATTGCTTCGCCCGCCCGACCCATGCCTTCCACGACCTCTCGCCGGGGCTCGACTTCGAATCGAAATTGTTCGCCAAGCCCGATGCGGCGAAATTGCTCCGCGCCGAGCTGGCGAAGCCCGGCTATGCGGTCCGCCCGATCGCGATGGGGACCAACACCGATCCCTACCAGCCGATCGAAGGCACCTGGCGGATCACCCGCTCGATCCTCGAGGTGCTGTCCGAGACCGGCCATCCGGTGACGATCACCACCAAGTCGGACCGGGTGCTGCTCGACCTCGACATCATCGCCGACATGGCGAAGCGCGACCTGGTCAGCGTCGCGCTGTCGGTGACCTCGCTGGAGCCGAAAATTTCGCGGACGCTGGAGCCCCGGGCGCCCGCGGCGCGCAAGCGGCTCGCCGCGGTGAAGTGGCTCGCTGCGGCGGGCGTTCCGGCCTGGGTGGCGATCGCGCCGGTCGTGCCGGGGATCACCGACCATGAGCTCGAGCATATCGTCGAAGCCGCGGCCGAGGCCGGCGCGCTCGGCTGCTTCTACTTGCCCGTCCGCCTCCCCTTCGAGGTCGCGCCCCTGTTCCGCGCCTGGCTCGACGAGCATTTCCCCGACCGCGCCGCCAAGGTGATGCACATCATCCAGTCGATGCGCGGCGGAAAGGACAACGACCCGAACTGGTTCAGCCGGATGCGCGGCCAGGGGCCATGGGCGGATCTGCTCAAGGCCCGCTTCGAAAGAGCAGTCAAGAAGCACGGGCTCAACATCGACAAGCGCCCCTTGCGCCGCGATTTGTTCGAGCCGCCGCAGGGCGCGCAGCTACGGCTTCTCTAGGGGCAGAACGCCTTTACCACCCGCTCAGTCAGCGACTCGCAATCCGCGCCGGCGAAGGGGAAGGAGCCGGTGAGCGCGTCCTTCACCTCGGGCGCCAGCATCTCCTGCAGCCGGCGGCGTGCACGCAGGTGGCGCGTCTTCACCGTGGCGGGGACGAGGGCGAGCGTCTCGGCCACCTCCTCCACGCTCAGCCCCTCGATCTCGCGCAGCACGAAGACGAGCCGGAACGGCTCGGGCAGCCGCGCGATCGCCGCCTCCATCATCGCCCGCAACTCTGCGCGCGCCCGCGCCTTGTCGGGGGCGGCGCCGCTCATCGAACCTTGCATCAGCTTTTCCCGATAATCGTCGAGGATGGTGACCGAAGTCCCGTCCAGGGCCGCCCGCCGCCGCTTCGCCGCCCGCACCCGGCCGAGCGCCTCGTTGATCGCGATCCGGGTGAGCCAGGTCGAGAGCGACGAGCGGCCCTCGAAGCTCCCGATCGCGGCGAAGGCCCTGAGATATGCGGTCTGCACCGCATCCTCGGCCTCGGCGCGGTTGCCGAGGATCGCGAAGGCGGCGCGGAACAGGCGCTGGTTGTTGCGCGTGGTGACGAGCCGCACTGCGGCCGGATCGCGTGCGCCGACGAGCCCGGCGAGGACGGTGTCGTCGAGCGCTTCATAGTCGGGCCGGGCGGCGGCAGTCATGCTCCTCTCCTTTCAGCAAGGCTTCGATACCGCAAGGCCATCGGAGTTCCCCGGCTCAAGCCGCAGCCGCGCCGCCGAGCGAATCCATCAGCTCGCGGCGCAGGTCCAGGTCCGCCTTGAAATCGCCGAGCCAGCATTTGGTGACCATGACCGGCTCGCGCTGGTTGACCCCGCGCGTGCCCATGCAGCCGTGCCGCGCCTCGATGACGACCGCCACGCCTTTGGGCTTCAGCACTTCGTCGAGCGTATGAGCGATCTGGATGGTGAGGCGCTCCTGCAGCTGGAGGCGGCGGGCGAAGGCGTCGACGAGGCGCGAGAGTTTGGAGATGCCGACGACGCGCCCGTTTGGCCGATAGGCGACATGGGCAAGACCGGTGATCGGCGCGAGATGGTGCTCGCAGGTCGACACCAAAGGGATGGCGCGGAGCAGGATCGTGTCCTCATAATCCTCGGCCTCGCCGAAGGTCCGCTCGAGCAAGGCGGCCGGATCGACCGCATAGCCCGCGAACCATTCCTTATAGGCGCGGGCGACCCGGGCCGGCGTGTCGCGAAGGCCCTCGCGCGACGGATCGTCCCCGGCCGCTTCGATCAGGGTGCGGACCGCCGCCTCGATCTCGAACCGGCTTGGACCGGAGGGCAGGCGAAGCCCTTCGCCCGGCGCATCGGCGACGCAGGCGTCGCCATAGGTCTGGAAATCCACTCTCTTCTCCCCGCTTGGCGTCGGGGATTGGATGGCGCGGCGCGGCGAAGGTTCCCGCCGATCAGTCCGCCGGCAGGTTCGCCAGATAGTCCCGCTCGCGATAGGCGAACCAGTCGAAGTCGGCGGGGCGGGCGGTGCCGGCCATGTCCTGGCAGGCCATGCCGACGAAGGCGCCGGTGAAATTGGGCTGGCCCGGCGCGGTCGCTTCGTCCGAGAGGATCGAGACGTCGAACGGCTCGGCAAGCCAGGTCCACCCTTCCTCACCGCCTGGGCGCCAGCCGAAGCGCAGGCGCTCGTAATCGACCTCGGCGCGCAGCTCGATCGGGCCGTCGGGGATCGGAATGGGCGCGGTGAAGGTGTCGGCCTGCGGCGAATCCGGCAGCGCCGACATCACCCTCAAATGCCTGCCCACCGACTCGTCATGTGAGACGTGGAGGTAATGGAACTTGGCCCCATTGTAGTAGCAGACCAGCCCCGCCGCCTGCTGGTAATGGGCCGGCTCGAAGTCCATCCGCGTCGATGCGGAATAACAGAAGGCCTGCTGGCGCCGCGCGACCAGGGCCTGGGTGAAGGGGCTGCCGATCGTCTCGCGCCCGAACAGGCGCAGATGGCCCGGCCGCGCGGTCAGGCTGAAGATCTGCTCGGGGAAAGGGGTGCGCAGCCATTGGAAGGCGATCGGCAGATCGGGCTCGTCGAAGTCGCTCCGCTCGTCGACGCTCGGCCCCGCTTCCGCCTCCAAGGTCGGGAGGCCCTTCCCGTCCAACGTGTAGAGCCAGCCATCCTCACCCCAGCGCATCTTCTGGAGCGCCGTCTCGCGCCCCATCACGCAGCGGCCGCGCCCGGGCAGGGGCCGGCCGCAGAGATAGGCCATCCAGGTCTCGCCCTCGGGAGTCTCGACGAGATCGGCATGGCCCGCGCGCTGCAGCGGCGCGTCGGGCCGCCCCCGGCTGCTGAGAATATGGACGTCGGGATGGAGCTCGTAGGGCCCGAGCAGGTTCCGCGCGCGCGCCATGGTGACGGCGTGGTTCCACCCGGTGCCGCCCTCGGCGGTGATCAGATAATAATAGCCGCCGCGCCGGTAGAGATGCGGCGCCTCGGTGAAGCCGAGCGCGGTGCCCTCGAAGATCAGGCTGCGCTCGCCGACCAGAGCGCGCGCGTTCGGATCATATTCCTGGGCAAGGATGCCGGCGAAGCGGTTGCGGCCCGGGCGATGGTCCCAGAGCATGTTGACCAGCCATTTGCGCCCGTCCTCGTCGTGGAAGAGCGACGGATCGAACCCGCTCGAGTTGAGAGGAACGGGGTCCGACCACTCGCCGTCGATCGTCTCGGCGGTGACCAGATAATTGTGGAAGTCGCGCAAGGAAGCGCCCGAGGCGCCGCCCACCGTCGTGCGGCCGTAGCGCTTCACGTCGGTATAGATCAGGTGGAAGCGCGCGCCGTCATGGCTGAGGCAGGGCGCCCACACTCCGCAGCTGTCGGGATCGCCGCGCAGGTCGAGCTGGCTCGCGCGGCGGAGCGGGCGGGTGAGCAGCCGCCAATGGGCGAGGTCGCGGCTGTGGTGGATCTGGACGCCCGGGAACCATTCGAAGGTGGAGGTCGCGATATAATAATCGTCCCCGACGCGCAGGATCGAGGGATCGGGGTTGAAGCCCGGCAGGATCGGGTTGCGGATCATGCGGCTTCGGGCGCGCGCACCAGGGTCCAGAGCATCAGGGCCGCGATAATATCCGAGATGAAGACAGCGATGAAGAAGGGCTGGTAGCCCCATTCACCGACCCAGTGGCCGATGGCGAGGCCGGAGAGCAGGACCCCGAAATTGGCGAGCAGGCCGGCCGACCCGGCGACTGTGCCGATCTCGTGCCTTCGGAACAGATCGGGCGGCATGGCGATGCAGGTGATCGAAAGGGTCTGGTGGGCGAAGGCGCCGAGCGAGAGCAGGGCGATCGCCGCGACCGGGCTCTCGACCCGGGCCACGAACAGCATCGCCGCCATCATCGCCGCGCCGAGCGCGAAGGTGCATTTGCGCGCGGTCAGCAGGGAAAAGCCGCGGCGTTGGAGGGCGAGCACGATTGCCGGGCCGAACAGGCAGCCGGCGTCGGCGGCGACGAAGGGCAGCCAGGCGAAGAGCGCGATATGGACGAGATCGAAGCCGCGCTCGGTGGCGAGGTAGAGCGGCATCCAGAAGGTCAGCATTCCCCACATCGGATCGGCGAGGAAGCGCGGCAGGGCGATCCCCCAGAAGTTGCGCTGGCCTAGGATGGCGAGCGGCTTCGGCCGGCCCTCCTCGGGCCCGCCCGCGAGACGGGCCTCCATCCCCTGCTCGATATGCGCGCGTTCCTCCACGCCGAGCGCCGGGTGGTCGGCGCGCGGCCGGTAGCAGAGCCGCCAGGCCAGGGCCCAGACCAGGGCGATCGCGCCGGCGACGACGAAGGCCGCGCGCCAGCTCCACATCCAGGTCGCCCAGAACACCAGGGGCGGCGCCAAGATGCCCCCGAACGAGGCGCCGATATTGTAGATGCCGGTCGCGAAGCCGCGCTCCTTGGCCGGGAAATATTCGGCGACGACCTTGAGCCCGCCCGGATGGCTGGTCCCTTCCGCGAAGCCCAGCGCGGCGCGAAGCCCCGCCAGCGCCGGCCAGCTATTGGCAAGCCCGTGCGCCATGGTGATCGCGCCCCAGGCGGCGGCGAACAGAGCGAGCCCGGTCTTCAGCCCGACCAGATCGAGGATGTATCCGGCGATCGGCTGGCACATGATCCCGGCCTGGAAGGCGCCGGTCACCCAGCCATATTGCTCGGTGGTGATACCCGTGTCGGCCATCATCACTGGCGCGGCGACGCCGAGCACCGAGCGGGTCAGGAAGTTGATCGCGGTGCCCGCCATCACCAGGGCGATGATCCACCAGCGCAGGCCCCGGATCCGCCGTCCCGACATCCCTTCCCTCCACGCCCGCGCGGGCTTCGCGCCCGTCATGTGAGCGCTACCATAAGGAGCGGGACTAGCGAGTCAAAGGAAGCGGACGGCCCGCGCGGAGGCACGGAAACGCAGAGAGGGACCACGTCATTCCAGCGAAAGCTGGAATCTCATTTCCTTCCCTTCAGGGACGCCGTCGAGCAGGAGATCCCGGGATGACAAGACAATCGCGTCTCTGCGACTCCGCGTGAATGAAAAAAGCCCTTGACTCGTAACCAATCGGTTACGTATTAGACACCGATGATGACCGCGCACCAGGCCGTGTTCGACGCGATCGCCGATCCCACCAGGCGGGACATCCTCGCCGTGCTGGTCGAGCGTCCTGCCGACGTCGAGGCGATCGCGAAGCGCTTTCCGATCAGCCGTCCCGCGATCTCGCGCCACCTCAAGCTGCTGCTCCGCGCGGGGCTGGTGGCGCGCACCGAAAGAGGCCGGAACAATATCTACCGGATCGAGCCCGAGCCGCTCGAAGCGGTCCGGGACTGGATGAACCAGATCTGGCGGGGCCGGCTCGCCCTGCTCAAGCGCATCGCGGAGGGGGATTCATGATCGAGGACATCTGGCAGAGCATCGACATCGCGGCGGCGCCCGCGCGGGTCTGGGAGGTGCTGACCGGCGAAGGCCTGGTCGAGCAATGGCTGGGCTGCATGGGCTACAAGGCCGAGATCGGCACGATCTTCTACATGCAGCAGGACGCGGCCAAGCGCGCGAGCGGCGACACCGGCGGCGCGACCCATTGCGAATTGCTGACCCTCGATCCGCCGCGGAGCATGACCTTCTCCTGGTATTATCCGGACATGCCCAAGACCGAGGTCCTGATCACGCTCGAGCCGGAAGGCGCCGGCACCAGAGTCGCGCTCGTCCACACCGGCTGGGATCAATATGACGGCGACCAGATCCGCGCGATCCGCGACGCCCTCGCCGGCGGCTGGGGCTCCTTCGTCCTGCCCCAGCTCAAGCGCGTGGCGGAGGGGTAAGCGGCGTCGCGTCTTCCAGGACGTCCGGCCGCATCCGCCAGCCGAACAGAAGGGCCAGAACGAAGACCAGGCCGAAGGCCATCCATTCGGGGATCGGCAGGAGCAATATGGCCACCCCGGAGGTGGAATTACCGTAGAGCAGAAGGTCGACCGTCGCCCAGATCGAGAAGAGGATGAGGCCGGCCTCGAGCGTGAGATAGGTGATCGCTCCAAGCCGGGTCGACGAGACCCCGGCTGCGACCGCCGTGGCGAGGACGGGGGCCGCGATCCAGGGGATCAGGAGAATGCTGAACAGGAACGAATCGGCGTCCACGGCCCATAGGCAGAAGCCCGACACGGCAAGGACATAGGCGAGCACGAGCCAGCCCGCGGCGCGATGCAATTCACCAAGACTGGGACCTGCCATCGCGATCCGGCGCTAGCCGCCTCCGAATTTCGGGATCAGCATGCCGGCGCGGCGGCGATAATCCTGGTAGGTCGTTCCGAACATGCCGACCAGGTCCCGCTCCTCGTGGCGAATCGCGATCAAGATGTAGACGGTCATCCCCGCCGCGAGCAGCGCATGGCCAGCGGTCATCACCGGCGTCGCCCAGAAAGCGAGCACGAAGCCCGAATAGATCGGATGGCGCACGCGCTTGTAGAAGAGCGGCGTGCGGAAGACGGGCGCCGGGATTTCGTGACCCTCGGCATGGCTCCACACCTGGCGCAGGCCGAACAATTCGAAATGGTTGAGCAGGAAGGTGCTGATCAGCACGATCAGCCAGCCGAGGCCGAACAGGCCCCAAAGCGCGTAGACCAGGGCCGGCGTGTGAGCGGCCCAGAGGATCTCCGGGATCGGCCGCCAGAAGAAGAACAACGCAATCAGGCAGAGGCTTGCGAGCAGTACATAGGTGCTGCGCTCGACCGGCTCGGGCACGATCCGCGTCCAGGCCGCCTTGAACGGCGCGCGCGCCATCACGCTGTGCTGGATCCCGAACAAGGCGATCAAAGCGAGATTGACGAGGATCGCGACGGTAGCCGAGCCGAGCAGCCCGCCGAAATCCACCGCCCGCGGCACCTCGGGGAAATCGCCGACGAAGGCGATCAGATAAAGGAATGTCGCGAAGAAGATGAGATAGGAAAGAAAGCCGAACAGCAGATAGATCGCGCGCGCCATGGCCACCCCCTTGGCTAAGGTCGGCAAAGACTAGCAGTTTCGGGCCGGCACCGAAACGGATGTTACGCCGCCGATCCTCGACTTGCGATCTTCTATTCGTCGGGCTAATCTCGTTGAAACGCAGGCGCTTGGGGGGAGCGGTTGGGGGCATATCGGGCAATGTCGATGGCGATCGGGCTGGTGCTGGCCAGCCCCGCCGCGTCGCAGCCGCCGCCGCTCGCCGACCCGGCCGGCTGCGAGTTGCACGTCTGGCCCGGCGACGGGCTGATGTCGACCTACTTCGGCTGGTTCCACGACGGGATCGTCAACGGCCAGATCGAGGGGCGGCGCGGCTATCCCCCCATTCCACCCAATCCGATCGACACCGCGATGCAGGCGACCTTGCTAGCCGAGTCGCATCCGGAAACCGCGTTGAGGCAGGCGGATCACCGCCTGATCGTCCATCCCGACGCGCTGGCCAGCCGCACCATCCGCCAGGCCCGCGAGCGGCTCGCCCCATCCGGCTCGCCTTGCTATGCCGAACTGATCGTCGACGACGTCGTCCTGCAGACGGACTGGGTGAACGGCTCCTCGCTGCACATCCTGTTCCACTATCGCGATTTCGGGCCGGACGCGCTGCCGCGCCGCGTCTTCGCGACCTGGGTCGATACGCATCTTTCGACCTTCCCGCCGCACCAGCCCGACCAGCTCGAAGCGGCGATTACCGAGATCCGGCAAGCCTATCGCAACGATATCGCCTTGTTCGCGGCCGCCGCGAACCGCCCGCCCCGCAACCACCACTGATTCTTCTCGCGACTTTTCACAAGGGGGAGCCATCGAATGAACCTTCACCGTCGTATGGCGATCGCGATCGCCGCCGCCATCCTGCCCGCCAGCCCGCTCGCCGCCCAGCCGCCCGCGCCCGCCGCTCCCGGAGCGGCGCCGTGCGAGCTTCATTTGTGGCCGGCCGAGCGGATGCGTTCGATGTCGACCGGCCTCCTGGGCGGCGGCCTGATCGACGCGGCGATCCACGCCGGCCGCGACGCCAGCAACCGTTCGCAAATGGCAAGCGCGCTCGACAGCCCGAGCCAGCTGGATGCGCTCCAGTCGCTCAATCTCATCCACGAGCTCGGCTTGCCCGAGGGCACGGTGATCATCCGCCACGAAACGCCTCTGGAGCGGCACACGATCAACTCGATCAAGACCCGTCGCGCCGATTCGACCGCACGCTGCTATTACGAACTCCAGACCGCCGACGTCCTCTACATGAAGCGGGCGATATACGGCCGGTCGCTGCGGACCCTGTTCATGCTCCGCGCCTTCGGCGACGACCAGCATATCGACTTTGAATATAAGGCCTGGGGCGGCAACGGCCTCCACCATTTCCCGCCGGGTGAAGGCGAGGACGTGACGGTGGCGATCAACGAGCTGGTCGACGTGTTCAAGGCCAATTTCCAGGAATATGCCCGCAACGAGCGGGAGGCATCAAGCCGTCGCCGGCATTGACGCGCGCTAGTCCCAGAGCCTCTCGATCCGCCCGACTGCGCCGGCGAGCAGATCCACGATCGCGCGGTGGTCGGCGAGGCTCGGGTGCCAGTCGCAGCCGGTGAGGTCGAGATTGCCATAATGGAGCGTGACGACCGGCCGCGCGGCGCCGCGGTTGAGCTCGGCCGCGACCAGCTCGACGTCGGCGAAGAAGGGATCGTGGCCCATCAGCAGCAGCCGCGCCTGCGGCTGGCGCGCCATCAGCCTGCGGGCGAACGCTACATAATGCGCCCGCCAGTCGGCGCGCAGCGCCTCCTGGTCGGGCCAGGCCTCGCCGGCGTGGAGCGGGGTCGAGAAATCGTTGCCGCCCAGGCTGATCACGATCAGCTGCGGGCGCCAGCCGCCGGCATCGCTCTCGAGCGGCGCCCGCTCGCCGGGGATCATGCGGTCGTAGAGGGTCGGCAGGCTCTGCCCGGGCGCGGCGCCATTGTAATTGCGAACCACGCCGAAGCCCGAATAAGCGTTGATCCGGTAATCGGCATCGAGCCGCGCGGCGAGGAGCGGGCCGAAGGCGCGGCTGGTGTCCGTATAATCGTGGACCTCGGCGCGCGTGCAGGCCCGGCCGGGCGACGCGTTGCCGTAGCCGACCGTGAAGCTGTCGCCGATATATTCGATCCGGCGCGCCCGCGCCGGCGGCGCGAGCGGAACGTCACCGACGACCGGCAGGAAACCGAGGAAGCGGCCGCCGCCCTCTTGGCTCTCGGTCAATTTGTCGAGCCGGACGACATGCGCGCCCGGGGCGAGGCCCGACAGGGTGAGGCGCGCCATGCCGGGCCGCATCAGAATTCCCCTGTCGGCGCCATCGATGCTGACGCGGAAATATTCGGTGCGCGAGTCGACCGCGACGGTGACGCCGGTGCCACGGAACCGGCTCTCGAAATAGATTCCCGGCCAGCCGAACCGCCAGCTCCCGTCCGCCTCATGGACCACGCGCCCGCCGACATGAACCGTAAACGGCGCCTGCGCCGCGGCGGGAGCCGCGACCAGCGCGGCGAGGATGAGAAGCAAGCGCAACATGGACCGAATGTAGCGGCTTTTCCGGAAGCGTCACCCGGGACCTGGATTCAGCGCCGTAAATGCCGGATCAGGATCCAGAGCAGCAGCGCGCCGAAGACGCTGAACAGCATGTTCGAGCCGACCCATGCCACCAGGACGGCGAGCAGGCCGGCCCAAAGGAGCGGGATTCCGAGCAGAATCGCCTTGCCGCCCCGGACCCGCGAAGACGCCGCGGCGAATGCCAGGAACATGATCAAGGGCGGCGTCGCGAACGCAAAGACCACAGCAGTGGCCAGCTTCGGGTCGAAGGCCATGCAAAAAGTGTCGGACGGACCCTGATCGTTCGCAAGCGAAAGATCAGCTCAGCGCCTTCCTCAGCAGCTCATTGACCACTTTCGGATTGGCCTTGCCCTGCATCGCCTTCATCACCTGGCCGACGAAGAAGCCGAACAGGGCCTCCTTGCCGCCCTTGTAATCGGCGACCTTGTCCGCATTGGCGGCGAGGACGTCGGCGATCACCGCTTCGATCGCGCCGGTGTCGCTGGTCTGCTTGAGGCCCCGCGCCTCGACGATCGCGGCGGCGCCCTCGCCGGTCTCGAGCATGATCTCGAACACCTGCTTGGCGAGCGTGCCCGAGAGCGTGCCGTCGGCGACCAGGCCGAGCAGCTCGGCGCCCTGGGCCGGGCTGACCGGGCTTTCGGTAATGTCCTTGCCGAGCCGGTTGAGCGCGCCGAACAGGTCCGAGATCACCCAATTGGACGCGGCCTTGCCGATCTCGGGCCCCGATTTGCCGGTGGCGGCGAGCAATTCCTCGAACCAGCGCGCCGTGGTCACGTCGGCGGTCAGCACGCCCGCATTATAGGCGGAAAGGCCGAGCTCGCTTTCGTAGCGCGCGCGCTTCGCGTCGGGCAGCTCGGGCAGGCTCGCGCGGCATTCGGCGAGGAAATCCTCGCTCAATTCGAGCGGCAGCAGGTCGGGATCGGGGAAGTAGCGATAATCGTGCGCATCCTCCTTGGAGCGCAGCGAGCGGGTCTCGCCCCGGTCGGGATCGAACAGGCGGGTTTCCTGGACGACGCTGCCGCCATCCTCGATCAGGTCGACCTGGCGGCGCGCCTCATGCTCGATCACCGCCTGGATGAAGCGCACGCTGTTCACGTTCTTGGTCTCGGTGCGGGTGCCGAGCGCCTCGCCGGGCTTGCGCACGCTGACATTGACGTCGGCGCGCATCGAGCCCTGCTCCATATTGCCGTCGCACGAGCCGACATAGCGCAGGATTGCGCGCAGCTTGCGGACATAGGCGCCAGCCTCCTCGGGGCTGCGCATGTCGGGCTTGGAGACGATCTCCATCAGGGCGACGCCCGAGCGGTTGAGGTCGACATAGGAATAGCTCGGATGCTGATCGTGCATCAGCTTGCCCGCATCCTGCTCGACATGGATGCGCTCGACGCCGACCGTCTTGGTCGCCACGGCGCCGTCTTCTCCCGGGAGATCGAGATGGATCTCGCCCTCGCCGACCAGCGGATGATAGAGTTGGCTGATCTGATAGCCCTGCGGCAGATCGGCGTAGAAATAATTCTTGCGGTCGAAGCGCGACCATCTGTTGATCCTGGCCTCGAGCGCCATGCCTGTGCGCACCGCCTGGCGGATGCATTCCTCGTTCGGAACCGGAAGCATGCCGGGGAAGGCGGCGTCGACCAGGGCGACCTGGCAATTGGGCTCGGCCCCGAACTCGGTCGCGGCGCCAGAGAAGAGCTTGGCCTTGGAGGTGACCTGGGCATGCACCTCCAGCCCGATCACCACCTCCCACTCCCCGGTGGCGCCCTGGATGCGGTAATCAGACATCAGAAATCCACCGTGAAGATGACATGCTTTCCGGAGTCGGCGGCGCTTCGAAAGAAAGCGACAAGATTCGGATACCAACCCCCTGCATACTCGGCAGCATCATCTGGACTCCCACTGGCTTTGAATCGCCGGTGCATTTGGCCCACTCGCCGCTCAAGCTCTCCCGTGGGAATACCCTCGAGTGCGTCAGCGACCGATCCCACCTCGTCACTTGGAACTAAGCCTATATAGAAATCGTCGGTAAGCAGCAGCGCTTGGCTGCCTGCAATAGCTAGTCGTTCGGCGCCTTCGCGCTGCGCGGGAACATCGGGCTGACGCCCCAAAAGCCTCCGAATGATGGAAACCGATGGTCGGTTCGGAGTTGGTCGAGTTAGGGGCCCATCAGGATCCGTCCCGTTGAAGGCCGAGTGAATATAGGCCCAGGACTTATCGGTTTCACACGCGTCAGGCGTATGGAACTTCGACTCTTCCAGCTCTTCATTGATGTGGTCGAACTTGGCCTCGTCGGCGAGGGCAAGCAAGGCGCGCAGCTCGTCATCGTCCAAGGCAAGATGCAATCCGCGCGCGCTCATCTCACCACCACGCCTTTGCCCGGTGATTGAACCCCGCCCTCTCCTCGAACGCCAGAGCTGCGTTCAACACCCCCTGCTCGTCGAGCGCCTTGCCGACGATCTGCAGCCCGAGCGGCAGGCCCTGCGCGTCGACTCCGGCCGGGACCGAGATGGCAGGAAGCCCGGCCAGGCTGGCCGGGACCGCGAAGACGTCGTTCAGATACATGGCGATCGGATCGGCCATCTTCTCGCCAAGGCCGAAGGCGGCGCTCGGCGCGGTCGGGGTGAGCAACAGGTCGCATGTCTCCCAGACCTGCTCGAAATCGCGGGCGATCAGGGTCCGCACCTTCTGCGCCTGGTTGAAATAGGCGTCGTAGAAGCCGGCCGAGAGCACATAGGTGCCGATCATGATCCGGCGCTTGACCTCGGCGCCGAAGCCCGCGGCGCGGGTCGCCTCGTACATGTCCTGCAGGCTCCCCTGCGCGGGCTGGACGCGCAGGCCGTAGCGGACGCCGTCATAGCGGGCGAGGTTGGACGAAGCCTCGGCCGGGGCGATGATGTAATAAGCCGGCAGCGCATATTTCGTGTGCGGCAGCGAGACCTCGACGATCTCGGCGCCGGCGTCGCGCATCAA
>Ga0070686_100000172_pt1 | contig 45404 bp, 39 predicted proteins | sample KBSS23LmetaG_FD_65654 | JGI IMG/M metagenome (GOLD analysis project Ga0070686, IMG submission 65654) | Switchgrass rhizosphere microbial communities from Kellogg Biological Station, Michigan, USA - KBS S2-3L metaG | ecosystem: Host-associated > Plants > Roots > Rhizosphere ...
AAACGACGGCCCCGCCGGGAACGAACGCCGCGCAGTTGAGCTGTGAGAGGACGACTCGCCGGCCTCCACAATCGCGTGCGACGCTCGTGTAGTTCTAACGGGATTTCGGCGTATGCCCGCTTCTCGGCCAGCGAATATCCCACAAACTGCAGCTGCCCGCGCTGGCACCGCGGCTGCACGACGACGAACGTATGCGCGGCTGCCCGGGATGGCGCGTTGCTTCACGCTCACCGATCGACGCCGTTCGCCGGTTGTGGTGGCGCGGCATCTGGCGCGTCGGCCAGTGCAGCCTCACCGTCTGGCTGCGCTCGCAGCATTTGTAGCGCAGCCCTTCAGGGCTGCCCGTGCCGTGTTGGCAGGCCTGAAGCCTGCACTACTAAAGCGGCGGCGCTCGTTTTGCGTCCGCTGATTCGTGTTGCGGATCCTCGACGCCTCATCTGAAGCTCAACTGAAGGACGCGCGCGACGTCCTCGCCGCGCTGCGCGACGCGCTGGTCGCGTTTGGCGCCTCCGGCGCCGATCAAACGGCCCTCGCCGCCTCCATCCGCCAGCTCGACGAGCTGTTCCTGCTTGTCGTCGTCGGCGAGTTCAACGCCGGCAAGAGCGCCTTCATCAACGCGCTCGTCGGCGCCACCGTGCTCGTCGAAGGCGTCACGCCGACGACGGCGCAGATTCAGGTGCTGAGGTACGGCGATACGGCGACCACCACCATCGACGCCAACGGCGTGCGCGTGATCACCGCACCCGTGGACCTGCTGCGCGATCTGCAGATCGTCGACACGCCAGGCACGAACGCGATCGTGCGTGAGCACGAACGCCTGACGGCCGAATTCGTCCCGCGCTCCGACCTGGTGCTGTTCGTCACTTCCGCCGAACGGCCGTTCACCGAGACCGAGCGGGTCTTCATGGACGCGATCCGCGGCTGGGGCAAGAAGATCGTCATCGTCGTCAACAAGGTCGACATCTTTGCGACCGCGACCGAGCTCGACGAAGTGCTCCGCTTCGTACGATCGGCGGCCAGCCAGCTGCTCGGACACGAGCCCGACGTCCTGCCGGTAAGCGCCAGGCTGGCGCAGCGGGCCAAGCAGGGCGATCCGTCTCAGTGGGCCGCAAGCCGCTTCGAAGCGCTCGAACGCTACCTGTCGGGCACGCTCGACGCCGCGCAACGATTCCGGTTGAAGCTCGCCAACCCGCTCGGCGTCGGCCACGCGCTCGCGCAGCGCTATGCCACGATCGCCGCCGAGCGCCTGACGCTCATCGCCGACGATCTCGCGGTGCTTGCCGACATCGAGCGGCAGCTCGCCGTCTACCGCAGCGACATGGAGCGCGGCTTCGAGCTGCGCCGCGCTGCCGTCGAGAAGGAGCTCGGGGAAATGGAAATGCGCGGGCAGCGGTTCTTCGAAGACACGCTGCGCATCGGCCGCGTCGTCGACCTGCTGAACCGCGCGCGCGTGCAGAAGGAATTCGAGGACAAGGTGGTCGCCGACGCGCCGGTGCAGATCGAGCGCCGCGTCAGCGAGCTGATCGACTGGCTCGTCGACCAGGATTTTCGCCAGTGGCAGGCGATCACCAGCCGGCTGTCGGAGCGCCACCGCCACCATGGCGAGCGCGTGATGGGCGCTCCCGACGTCGGCACGTTCCACAACGATCGATCGCGGCTGATCGACTCGGTCGGCCGCGAGGCGCAACGGGTCGTCGACACCTACGATCGGCGGCGCGAGGCCGAGGCGATCGCCGACCAGGCGCGCGTCGCGGTGGCGGCCGCGGCCGCGGCCGGCGGCGCCGCCGTCGGGCTGGGAACGATCGTCACCGTCGCCGCGTCAACCGTTGCCGCCGACGTCACCGGCATCCTGCTCGCCAGCGTGGTGCTCGGCGTCGGCTTCCTCATCATCCCGGCGCGCCGCAAACGCGCGAAGGCGACGCTCGAGGAGAAGCTTGCGGCGCTGCGCACGCGGCTCGCGGCGGCGCTGCAGGCCGAGTTCGCGCGCGCGCGCGAGCAGAGCCAGCTTCGCCTCGATGATGCGGTGGCGCCGTACGCGCGGTTCGTGCGGGCCGAGGAGGGGCGCTGGCGCGAGGCTCAGCAGATGCTCGCGGCGGTGTCGGCGCGCATCGCGAACGTGCTCGCGCATCTCGATGCGGTCAAAAGCCCTTCGTAAAACACGGCCCTAAATCCCGTCGATTTGTTTTTTGTTCGCCTGTCGATCTACTCTCGCCGCGTGATGGTCCGCGCGTGCACGGTCAGCTTTCAGGATGGTCGCGGCATCCGCCACGGCGTTGAGGTCGAGGCCGAGTCGCTGTACGAAGCCGTCGTCCTCGCCGTCCGGCGGTTTCGGGAGGATCCGTGGATGGCGCAGGTGACAGCCGGGACACCGCTCGACGTCGATGTGCGTGCGCCGGCGACGAAACATGCGGTCACGCTGCAGCAGGTCGAGCAATGGATTGCCACGACCTCGTCGAGCCCGCTGGAAATGTCGAAGAAGGCGAAGCTGAAATTGATCCTCGTGCAGAGCTGAGGAACGATCGGGGTTATTGCGGCGCGGAGAACTCCCACTCCACGAGCAGCCCGAGCTCGCGCGGATCCTTGAGACCGAAGTCGGCCGGGCGAACCGACCGGCTGACCCGCGTCTCGACCATCATCCCCTTATTGCCGTCGCGCAGCGCCACGTAGCGGGTGATCGGGCGGACGTCGGTGACGCTGGTGTCGACGACCACGGCGTTGTCGCACGCCACCTTGACGTCGACCGGACCTTTCGCGAGGTTGAATCGATCGACCGAGACCGTCAGCTTCACCCATCGTGTCGGCGGCGTGAGCACGGCGACCGCGTGGCGGGTCGCCCACACGGCGGAGCGCCGCGCCACATCCAGCGTCGGCTCGGCGTCGGCGAAGCCGTAGAAATATGCCCAGCCGAACTTCGCCGCGCGCGCCGGCACGCGCAGTTCAGTGCGGGCCAAATAGAACGTCCCCGCTGCTGCGGCGACGGCGACGATCCAGATAACCGCCCACGCACGCGCGTGGAGAGCCGGCCTATCGCGACCGGTGGCGGACTGATCCGCGCCGCCCGCCAGCACGACGTACCAGAACGCGAACGTGCAGAAGGCCAGGCTCACCGCGATCGTCTGCGTCGGGATGCCGACGAGCGACACGACGGCCAACCCGATCACGATGCCTTTGACGATCGTCGCCGGAAACCGCGTCGCCGCCGGCGCGCCTGTCGTCAGCACGAACCACGCGAACGTCGCCACCCACACTATCCAGCCGATGCTGCCGACGAGGCCGTTCTCCACGAACTGATGCCGGTACCAGTTCTGCGCGTTGTCGGGAGGGAGGACAACGTGGGTCTGCTGATAGTGGAAGTCGAACACGAGGATGTGAAAGGAGCCGATGCCGACACCGAAAAACGGAAACCCGCGCGCCAGCTCGGTCGCCGTCGCGCCGTAGCCGTTCCGGTCCCACATCTCCCTCGCGAAGCCGGTGACCGACGCCGCCGACCAGGTCGGCAGCATGCCGCGTAGCCGCGGTAATGGACCCGTGGTCGCCGGCAGCCACGCGATCACGGCGACGAGCGCGACGGCGGCGAGCGCGCCGGCGGTCAGCATGCGTGTTCGCGTGCGCGGCGACGCGCGGTGCGCGTGCGTCGACCACGCGCCGTACGCGAGGAATCCGAACGCGATGCAGCCGACGCCGAACCCCGTTCGCGCCGCCGACGCCCACATGCCGATCCACGATGCGACGAGGGCGCACACCGAGAGCGCACGCCGCCTCGCGTCGCGCGTCAGCCACGCGGCCGCGACCAGCGCCGGCCCCCATGCCGCGGCAGTCACGCCGAACGGGTTGGCGTCGAGCAGTGTGCCCGACGCGCGTCCCATCGCGCCGTACAAGCCGCCGTTCAAAAACGACATGTTGCCGAACAACTGGTAGACGCTCACGGCGATGGCAATCGCCCAGCTCACCGCGTTGCCGGCGACGATGAAGCGGCGGAAGCGCGATTCAGCTTGCGCGAACGCGGCAAACAACCAGTCGAGCCACAGAATCGCCAGGCCCAGGCCGAGTGCGTTGTCGGCGACCCCGGCGGCGGCAACCGGCGGCGGACCGCCCAATCCCGAGTTCGCGAGATGTATGACGTTGAGCAGGCGAGGAGTGAAGTCGAGCTCGCGCATGGCGACGATTGGCCACGTGAGCGCAATCGTCAGCGCCCACAGCACCAGGGGCGCCATCCATCGCGGCGGCAGCGCCCATCCAGTGCGCAGGCTTCGCGGCAGGATCGCGCCAAGCAGCGCCGCCGACCAGACGTGCCCGAAGTACAGGAGCAGGTTGCCATGGACGAGGAGGATCAGCGCCGGCATCACGTAGCCGAACGCGAGCACGACCGCGACGCAGGCTTCGTCGTAACCCACGCTGATCGCGGCGGCGACGACGAACGCGGCCATCGTCAGCGGCGGCAGCGCCGGCCACAGGCCGGCGGTGACGCGAGTTTCGAGCGCGATCGCGCCGGCCATCGACACGATCACGAGCAGCTTGGTCGCGTATGCCATCGAGCGGAGGCGATCACGCCTCGACGCCAGGCGGTCATCGCCGGGCGACGATAGCGTAATCCATCGACGAGAACAGGCGCGCGTTCAGTTTGTCGGCGTGCGCGTTGACGGCGGCGACGAGCGCACCGAGCTCCGAACTCGAGGCAACGACCGCGTCGGGCGCGGCCGGCGATACTCGTTCGAGCCGATCGGCGTCGCGCACCGGCTCACGAAAGCGCACGTCGACGTTCGTGAACCCGCTCGTCTGCACGAGAAACCGCAGCGTATCGGGATGCAGCGCCTGGCGATGCGTGATGTCGCGGAGATAGGTCTCGAAGAACGCCATCCAGCACGCGGCGTTGATCGTCTCGAGCACCAGCGGCGCACCCGTGCGCAGCTTGTGGTGCGCCGTCTCGAGAAACCGCAGCAGGTAGGCCGGATCGAAATGCTCGACCACCTGGATCGCGATCAGCCCGCCGAGGCTGGCGTCGGCCTGCCGCTGGAGAAACCGCAGCGCGTCGTCGCGCTCCACGTCGAAGCCGCGCGCCCGGCACAACTCCACCATCGCATCGTTGGTGTCGACGCCGCGAGCGCGGATGCCGTGCTGCTGGAACAGGCCGAGCAGCTCGCCGCGGCCGCAGCCGACATCGACGACCTCGGACGCGCCGGCGAAGATCGGCACGTAGGCGTCGAGCCGGGCGCGAATCGCCTCCTGCGATCCGCGGAATCGATCCTCGAAGCCGACGTAGGTGAGCGAGTCGACGCGGGTGCCGAACGGCGCCGGTGCGCCGGCCGTCGGCGTCGCTGCCGGCGCCGCGTCGCTGATGTCGCGCGACGGCAGCAAATCGTGCTCGCGCGCCGCACGGCCATCGAGATCGCGCTTGAGCGCGAGGATGCGCTGTTCGGCCAGCGACACGCGTTCGCGCAGCTCGTCGCCGCCGGCGCGACGGACCTTGGTGTCGAGATACGGCGTCACCGTCTGCAGGTACTGCACGAGCAGCGACTCGAACCGCGCGAGGGCGCCGAACTCGCGCCGCGCCGCGTCGATCATCGTCGCGGTCGCCTGCTGGACTTCGTGATGCACGGCGACATTGCGGTTCAGATGATCGACCAGCGCGGCGTTGAACCGTTCCTGCGCCTCGAGCGGCGGCCCGACAAGGCGCCAGATGAAGGCGCGAAGCCGTCCGGCGATGGTTCGATCGTGTTGCGGCGGAGCGCCGCGGAGAATCTTCCACGCGTCGTTCAGTTCGCTGACTCGCGTGTCGTCGTAGCGCCGCGACCCGTCCGGAAGAGTCGGCGCGGCCTGAATCGCCGCATCGACCGCCGTCAGCGCGTCGTTGTACACCCGGTCGGCGTCCAGGCGTTCCCGCTCGAGGCGGTCGAGCAGATCGTCAAGAGGCTGTGCTGCCAAGGACCGCCGCCAAGTATAAGGCACCGATATTCGCGGTAGGATGTCGCGCGAAGGAGAACACATGCTGAGACGCGATCGAATCCGTATGGGGCATCTCGCGACCGCCGCGCTGGTCGTCGCGACCGCGATGTCTGCGCTCGCACAGACCGCGCAACAGCCTCCAGCTCCCGGTCAGCGCGGCGCAGGCGGAGGCCGCGGGCCGGCGACGCCGCCGCTGTTGATGACGACCACGGCGTGGGAAGACGGCGGCGTTATTCCCGACAAGTACACGCAGGCCGCAGGCCCATCGGCGGTGTCGCCGGCGCTGTCGTGGTCGCAGGTGCCGCCTGGGACTCAAACCTTTGTGCTGCTGATGCACGATCCCGAGCCGGTGCTGAACAAGGGCTCGAAGATGGACATCACGCATTGGTTGATCTGGAACATTCCCGGCACGTCGACCGGTCTGAAAGAAGGGGTTGCGCAGGGCGAGCTTCCCGACGGCAGCCGTCAGGTGAGCCTGAGGTCGAACGCCTACATGGGACCCGGCGCGCCGCCCGGACCGTACCATCACTACACGTTCGAGCTCTACGCGCTCGATACGAAGCTCGACGTCCCGCAAGGTACGCCGCAGGAGGCCGCGGCGACACGCACCGCCGTCGTCAACGCGATGGACGGCCACGTCCTCGGCAAGGCCGTACTCGTCGGACGATTCCACCGTCAATAAGTACGGCGTCCGGCTACCCGCCTTCGCGCTCCCCGCTTCAGCGCGTCGCGCCGTAGCTCCGCTGATTCCCGCGAGCGGAGGCGAAAACCCGGACACCACGGAAGTCGGTCGTACCCGTTGCTGCACGCGGCTGCGCGCGGCATCGCGTGAACTCGCGGTGGCCGCGCGCACTTACAGATCCAGCTCTTGAATGCGAACGGATTCCAACGGACAATTACGCTCGGGACATGACACCACGACAAGAACACGGATTCACGCTCGTTGAGCTTCTCGTCGCGGTCGCGATCATCGGCATCGTCGCCGCGATTGCCACTCCTGAACTGCTGCGCGCGCGCGTCGCCGGCAACGAAGCGTCGGCCATCGCCTCGCTGCGCGCGATTCACAGCGGGCAGGCGACCTACGCATCGAGCTGCGCGCACGGCGGCTACGCGCAGTCGCTGGACGATCTCGCGATTCCGCCGGCAGGCAGCGCCGCGTTCGTGAGCCCCGACATTGCCGCCAACGGCGTGGTGAAGAGCGGCTACGTGTTGAGCGTCGGCGCCGGCACGGTCACGACGGTCGTCGCGACCGCCGCCACCGTGTGCAATACGCCTTCGGCCGACGCCATCTCGACCTACTTTTCGGAAGCGCACCCGGTGACGATCGGCTCGACTGGCCAGCGCTCGTTCGGCATGGACCAGCGCGGCACGATCTTCCAGGAACTGTCGGGCGTGACGCTCACCAACACGCTGCCGGCGTCCGCCACGCCCGTCCAGTAGCGCAGGCCTTCAGGCCTGCCCGCGACCCCCGGCAGCCCTGAAGGGCTGCGCTACGGGAACGGGTTGATTTGTTTCGCGGTCAACAGGCTCTTCCACGATTGCGGAAGCTGCTGCACCCAGCCGTTGTACGGAACTGGTATCGCCAGCACGCCCTGCCCGCCCATCCCGGCATTGCCAACGATTCTGTCGTCGGTCGGTGTCGCCGCGTCGCCTGTCAATAACACGCGCCCGACAACCGCCGCGTCGCTGAAATCGCCGTCGCCGTTCGGATCGGCATCGACGACGGTGAGCACGTTCGCGAATTTGTTGGCGACATACGCGTAATAGCCGCCGCCTTTCTTGGCGCCGAACTGCACGCCGTGCGCTCCCGGATCGCCGTGCAGCATGTTGACGAGCGTATCGGTTTTCGTGTCGGTGATGAGAATCGTCGCCGTCAGGGTGTTGGCCGTCACCATGTAGCGACCGTCGGGGCTGACCGGCGTCTGGATTGGCAGCCCGCCGAACGGCAGCTCGCGTCCATCCGCATCGTGGAGTGGACCGGTGATCGGGCTGTAGTGCTCGAGCAGGTTGATCACGCCGAGCACGTTGCCGGTCTTCGTCTGGATCACCGTGATAGTACTGTCGAGAAAGTTGCTGACGTAGTACTTGCTCGAGTCGGGCATCATGCCGGTCGCGATCGGGATGGCGCCCGGGGTGACGCCCGTCGGCACGATGCTCGTGGTGTGGTTCGCCGGAAAGTTGAAGATCGAGCTGTCGGCGGTGAAGGCGTTCGGCGTCACCATCGTCTTGCCGTCCTCGCTCATCCAGTGCGCGTGCGGGTTGCCGCGGCCGATGTCGATCCGGCGCTGCACCGACTTCGCCCCGGGGCTGAGTTCAACCACCGCCTGCGGCCCTTCCTCACCATTCAACGCGACGTGGACTTCGTCGGTGTCGGTGCGCGTCATCACATGCGACGGCGCATCGCCGACCGATATCCGCCGCACGAACTTGCCGGTCTCGCGCTCGAAGACGGTCAGCTTGCTGTCGAACCACTCGGTCTGGTAAATCAGCTTCTGGCTGCGGTCGGTCCACATGTTGTGCGGGTTGTTCATGTCGATCGACGGCATCGCCACTTTCCGCAGGACGCTCCACGTCGTCGCGTCGACGCGCGAAGCGGTGCCCGGTTTGTCCTTGCCGGCCGTGCGCTCGAACTGCGTGTCCACCCACACTTCACCGACGCCCGGCGTCGCCGGGTTGACGAGCGGCGGCAGCGCGGTGTCGTTGCCGTAGCGCGCGCTCAGCACCGCCGGCAGATCGACGACGACGCCCCCGGTGATCCGAACGGCGACGTCAGGGTAGGTGATGTGCCACGGCGTCGGCGGCGCCCCCGCTGGGAACTTCACGAACGTCTGCCAGTTCGACGGGTTGGTGGCGATGAAGAACGTGCGCAGCAGCCGCGTCGCCAGATCGCTGCTCGTCGGCACGGTGATGCCGTTCACGAGCGTAATGCTCTCGCCGAGATCGAGCCCGTCGGTCGCCGCGTCGTCGACAATGACGGCGCCGAGCATGTACGGATGAATCTTGCAGACAAAGACGTACAGCCCCGGGGTCTTCAGCACGACCTCGGCACTGCCCTTCTGTGCATTGGTGTCGAACGGCATGTTCTCGGCACCGGTGGGAAACAACAGGCTGGTCATGGTGTGCACGGTGTGCGACTTGCCGCTGAAGCGCACTTCGGTGCCCGGCGCCGCCACCGCCAGGGAATTCGAACCGCCCACCGGCCCGGCGGTGTTGCGATACCACGCGCCCGGCTGATCGGTGAGCTCGAATTCGACGCGTCCTCGATCTCCGTCTGAACCGCGAACGACCGCGATCGAACCGACAACGAACGCCGCCAGGGTCACTACCGCGCCGACGACCTGCTTCCTCATGCGTCTCTCCCCTCCGTCCGCGGCCGCAGCGACTCCGAATCGGCGGCGGCCGCATAATCGCGTGTCTTGCCGTCGCCGTCGGGCGACGAGAGGGGTCCTGGGGGTGATGGTCGCGAACGACGGCGGTTGTGTGGATTGGCTCTGGCAGGACAGATGCTATTCGATTCCGGCGTCCGCGGCCGGCAGCGAACGTCACGGTCTGCACACGAAATGCTTGATCGCGAGCCGATCGCGTATCGTGTAGCGTCTTCGCCTGATGTCCTCCCCGACGCGCACCCGACTGATTGTCGCGGCGCTGGTCGTCGCCGCGACGGTGGTGCTGGCCTACACGGTGGCCCGGCCGGCCGATCCGGTCAGCCGCGAAGCGCGGCGCGCCGCGCCGGCAGTCCCGGTCGTCGACGTCGCCACCGTCGCCGCAGCGCCGCGCCTGCTGTTCCGGCATGCGGCGATCGACGCCAACTACAACCACCTGAGCCTGGCGCCGCTCGACGCACCGAATGCACGGCGGGCGGTGACGCCGCTCGAATGCGAGCGCCGATCGGCCCCGGCGAAGCGGCGCGGCTGTTTCTGGCCGACGCCGAGTCACCAGTGATCGTCAGGTAGCGCGAAGGCTTTAGCCGAGCGTACGTCCGGCAGGTGATCGGTCGGCTGAAGCCTTCGCGCTACGTCGAACATCCTCAGCGTTTGTTGGTGACCGTCGCGGTGAATACTTCCTCCATCGCCAGCCCGTTCCGGCAGCCGGCGAACGGATCGAGCTGGTTGCGGCTGTCGGTCCAGAACGGATGCGACACGCCGCCGAAGGATACGAGCCCGGCATTCTGCGTGAAATAGATGTCGGTCATGAAGCGGGCGCCGGTCGTATCGTTGCGCGTGTCGCAGAACGACACGTTCGCGTCGCCGGTGACCGGATCCACCGACATCCAGTGATTGAAGCGGTCGACGCCGGGCAGCTGATCGGTGACGGTTCGCGCCGCCGACCACGTCCGCCCGTTATCGTCGGAAGAGGACGCGTAGATGTCGGTGTTGCCTGACGCCGCGAGATCCATCCACGAGCAGTAGAGGCGACCGCGATGCGCGCCGGCCGAGCGATCGGTATCGCAGGCGGGATAGACGAGCGCACCGCGGTTGAATTCCGCCGGGATCGCGATGTCGAACGGCAGTCGCTTCGACGCGATCACCGACGGCGTGCCCCAGGTCGCGCCGCCGTCGAACGAGCGATTGAAGGCAATCGTGTTCGCGGCAAAGTCATTCCACGCGACGTAGACTTCACCGTTCGATCCGACGAACGGGATCGCGCCGATCGCCCGGCCCTGTTCCCGCGGATCGTCGACGCGCGTGATCGTGAACGTCTTGCCGCCGTCGGTGGAGCGCGCGAAGCGGACGCCGCCGCCGCTCGAGCCGCCGACCGCGGCGTCCCAGGCCGCGTACACGGAGTCGCGGAACGGGCTCGCCGGGTTGCTGTCGGCGGTGATCATCGGCTTGTCGTTGAGGTGGTTCTCGCCGCACTCGAGCGAGAAGACGGTGAACTGCGGGTAGGTGCGGCCGCCGTCGGTCGACCGCGCGATCGCCGACGCGGTGCCGTTGATCCCGTTGCCGTTGCCGACGTACACGACAATGCAGCCGTAGTACACGTTACCGCTCGAATCGAACGCCAGCGTCGGGTCCGATCCGAAATTGACGCCGTTGCCTTTCGCCGGTGGCAGCGGCAGATCGACGCCGCCCCAGCTCGCGCCGCCGTCGCTCGAGAAGTAGCCGCGCACCGGCAGCCGGAAGATCTCGTTCGACCCGCCGCGAGGACGCGCGGGCGCGCCGGGTTCACGGTGATGTAGGTTTCGCTCTGGGGGCCGCATTCGTTCGACACATCGACGTTCGGGCGACCTTGACCGACGCGGCTCCGGTGCAGGTGTCGGCGCCGTTGGCGACGAGGTATTCGTAGTTCGCCCACCACGTGGGCTTGCTGGCGTTGTCGGTCTGGCTCATCGCTGGTGCAGCGAACGACGCCGACAGCGCCGCGGCGCACGCGATCCGGGTGACGCGGAATGCACTCACGGGTCGCTCCTGTTTGGTTGTACGCGGGCGGCCGATTATACGTATGCAGGTTGATGCGATGACAGCGGTTCGCCGGCAGATTCTCACCTGGGCGATGGTGATCGCGCTGCCGGCGGCGCTGCACGCGCAATCGGCGGGCTCGCAGCCGGCCGACGCTCAGCCGGCCGGCGCGGCTGCGCCGAATTCGTGGTTCACGCGCGTGTCGCTGTCCCCCTCGCACGTCGTCGCCGACAGCCCGTTCGAATCGGGCGGCGACGGCGCGCAGGCGCTGTCGATCGAAATGGGACGGCAGACCGCCGGCGGCGCCGAGTGGCACCGCGTCTACAACTATCCCGCGTACGGCGTCGGCTTCTCTACGGCCCGCTTCGATCATCGTCGCGAGCTCGGACAGCCAATCGCGCTTTACGGATTTTTTTCGTGGCCGTTCCCGATTGCCGCACGCCTGCAACTGTCGGCCGATGTCGGCCTCGGCGTCTCCTGGCACTGGAACGCCTACGATGCGGCAACGAACCCGACGAACACGGCGCTCGGATCGTCAGCCGCGTACCACGTCAACGGCGCGATGCTGCTCCACTACCTCGCGAGCGAGCACACCAGCCTGTACGGCGGGCTGAGCGTCACGCACTGGTCGAACGGCGCGACGATGCAACCGAACCTGGGACTCGCGATCATCGGACCGCAGGCTGGCGTCCGCTACGACTTCGCGCCGCGGGCCGTACACGGCCGCGCACGCAACGACGAACTGCCCCTGTTCGCGCCGGCGTGGGAATTCCTCGCCGGCGTCGCCGGCAGCAGCAAGAACGTCGTCGCTGCCGGCACCGGAACGATCGTCGATGGCGATCGGCGGCGGAGTTTCGGCGCCCTCAACGCGGCGACTGCGGTGCAGCGGCAGATCTACAGATTCGGCAGCGTCGGCTCAGGCGTCGACATCACCTACGACGGCGCCGCCGGCGCGCGGGTCGACGTCGTGAACGGCCGCGAAATCGAGTCGCGTGCGCCGGCCGATCGGCGGATGACCATTGGCGTCTACGGCGGCTACGAACACCTGCTGGCGCGTCTGAGCCTGCTGTTCGACATCGGCTACACCGCGTATCGCGGCGTCGACAACCCGGACGTGCCGCGGCTGTATGAGCGATACGGCGCACGGTTCCGCCTGTCGAATCATTTGTGGACGACGTTCGCGGTGCGTACGGTCAAAGGACGCAAAGCAAACTTTATGGAGCTGGGCCTCGGATACCGCGTCCGTCTGTCACGCGCGCCGAGGTGAGCGCGACGACGGTCCGGCTAAAGCCGGACACTACGCGAGACGGCCCATACGTTGCTCTCGATTTCGATCGGGAGGGTGTCCATGCCACGCGGAGACAAGAGCAAGTACACCGACAAGGAAAAACGGCAGGCCGAGCACATCGAGGAAGGCTACGAGGAGCGCGGCGTCGCGAAGGACGAAGCTGAGCGGCGCGCCTGGGCGACAGTCAACAAGGTGCACGGCGGCGGCGAGAAGCCGGGCGGCGGCGGTTACGGCAAGGCCGAAAACCACGAGCCCATGCGCAAGGGCGGACGCAACAGCCACCGGTAGCGCAGCCCTTCAGGGCTGCCACCCGGGCGCGGGCAGGCCTGAGGGCCTGCGCTACGAGACGGCGCTATCCGCCGGCTCGGTTGTAGACGAGTCGGATCTGAAACGGACCGGGAAAGCCCGCGGTGCGATCGATCGCGATCCGGACGAGCAGCTGCTTCGTCGTCGGCACGATCGAGTAGGTGTAGCGGACGAGGCGACCGCCGCCGAGGTCGTGCTCTGACACGAGCTGCGGGCCTTCCCACCGCGTCGCGACGTCGAGCGACGCCGAGCCGACCGTCTGCTTCTCGCGCTTGCCGTTCGGCGTCAGCGTCCGCACGCGCTGCTGTTGGTCGGTGACCGTGATCGCTGCCGGCGTCTGCGCGATGCTCAACGCGGTCGGCGGATAGCGAAGGCTTTCGGTCAGCTCGTCGATGCGCTTCTGTTCCTCGGCGCTGGGCTGATGGTTCCGCCCGTTGCCGGACCGCGGTTCACCGCCGCGGCGGCCGACGGTGCCACGCGCCGCTGGGCCACCTCCCGATTCCCCGAACAGGTTCTCGCCGCCGCCCTGGCCGACATCGATTCGGATCGCCGCCGCAATCTGCTCGGGGCTGTCGCTCAACACGGTATCGAGCGTCCATTTACCCGACAGGTCGACCGGGCTCTGGGCGAAGGCGGAGAACGGCAAGAGCATGCAGATCATTGAGATCAGCGCGCGCCGCGGTGATCTACGCGTCATGCCCTGCTGAGGAAGCAAGAACATTTCCCGTCCGGGCGGCAAAATGGTCTAGGATCCCTGACGCAAACCCACAACGAGGACATATGACGCAGAAGAAGTCGAATCGCCGTAGGTTCATCACCGGGCTGGGTGCGGCGGCAGCGGCCGCCGGCGCCGGCGCCGTCGGGGCCAGCGCCCAGACGCCGGCCGCGGCGCGGTTTCAGTCGGCTCGTCACACCGGCGACGATTGGATGGACAAGCTCCCGGGGAAACATCGGATGGTAGTCGACGGCGTCACCGCCAACGGCGCCGGCGAGGCGGTGCTGTTCGCGAGCAACCTCTACGCCGCGAACAAGGCCGGCTACGCGCTCGGCGAGAACGACCTCGCGATCATCGTGGTCATGCGCCACTTCGCGACGCCGTTTGCGTTCACCGACGCGATGTGGGCGAAGTACGGCAAGGGCATGTCGGCCATGCTCAATTTCAAGGATCCGAAGAGCAAGGAGGCGCCGGCCACGAATCTCTTCAACTCGGCGGCCTACGGGCTGACGCTGCCGAACCTCGGCAACACCATCGACGCGCTGATCAAGCGCGGAACGCAGTTCGCCGTCTGCGACATGGCGATGCATTTCGCGGCCAACCAGCTCGCCGCCGCCGGCGCCGGCGAGGCCGACGCGATCTACAAGGACTTCGCCGCCAACCTGATCCCGAGCAGCCACATCGTCCCGGCCGGCGTGGTCGCGGTGAACCGGGCGCAGGAGCGCGGTTACACGCTGATTTACGCCGGCTAGAGAACATTGCCCCGTTCGAACTCATCACTGGAGGACTTCATGAGGTATGTGATTGGAATCGCCGCCGCTGCGCTCGTCGCCGCGGCGCCCCTGGCGGCGCAGGCACAGCAGGCGCAATCGAAGGACGCGAAAATTGCGGAAGCGGTGAAGCCACTGCCCGAGGATCTCAAGGCTGCCGCCACCGTGGTCAGCTACGACGAGAAGACCGGCGAGCGGATGGTGCTGCGCCAGGGGACGAACTTCGTCGAGTGCCAGCCCAAGGCGAAAGACGGCTTCGTGCGCTGCTATAACAAGGTCCTCTCGCCGCGCCGCGACATGGAAGCGAAGCTGCGCGCGCAGGGCAAGTCGGACGAAGACGTGACCAAGGAGATCCAGGCGGCGACCAAGGACGGACGGCTGAAGCCGACGCCGTTCGGCACGATGTCGTACCGCTATTCGGACGACCCTGGCCGCATCAAGCTGTTGTGGGTGATGTCGGTGCCGAACGCGACGCCGGACTCGGTGGGCGTGTCGACCGAGAGCCAGCGGGACGCGGCGCTGAAGGGGAACGGCCGACCGTGGCTGATGCTGCCGGGCACACCCGGCGCGCACATCATGATTCCGATCAATCCGGGACCGGCGGGCGGAACCAAATAGGCCAGGTAAGCCGGGTAGGCCAGGTGGGTCGGAAAATTACGGGCCGGGTCGGGCTGGCAGGTCGGAATGATCCGACCTACCTGGCCCACCCGGCCCATCTGTCTTACGAGGCCTAGTCGATCAGCGTGCGATCCGGCGACGGGTTCTTCAACGCGTTCGCCAGGTTCGTCAGCGCGACTTCGAGCGTCTTGCGCGAGGTCGCGATGTTCATCCGCATGTGGTTCTCGCCGCCGAGGCCGTACGAGTTGCCCGCGTTCATCGCCACTTTCGCGTGGCGGACGAAATAGCGCTCCACCATCTGCGACGCCGTCAGCGGCTTGGCGCCGGCTTTCTGCTTCTTGCTCGCTTCCTCGGCCATCTGCTTCGCGCCGATCCGTTCGGCAACTTCCGTGACGTCGAGCCACGCGAGGTAGGTGCCCTGCGGCTTCGCCAGTTTGATCGACGGGATATTCGTCTTGATGAACGAGACGGCGTAATCGTGGTTGCCGTCGATGTACTCGACGCACTGGTTCAGCCATTCCTCACCGCCCGTGTACGCCGCATGGCTGGCGATGATGCCAAGCGTCGTCAGGTCGGGCCGGTTGTACGGCTTGATGCGCTCGATGAACGACGGGTTGGTCGAGAAGAACCACGCGCACTTCATCGCCGCCAGGCCGAACGACTTGCTTCCGGCCTTGAAGGTGATGCTGTTGTTGACGATCGCCTTGTCGGGCAGGCTCGCGAAGGGCGTGTACTTCTGCCCCTTCTGGACGAAGTCGCAGTGAATTTCGTCGGCAAGGACGACGACGCGGTGCTTCAGGCAGATCTCGCCAAGCTTCATGAGATCTTCCTGTGACCAGGTGTTCCCCGTGGGGTTCTGCGGGTTGCAGAGGATGTAGGCGTTCGTGTCGCCGCTGATGTGATGCTCGAACTCGTCGAAGTCGATCGAGTAGCGACCGTTGACGAGCCGCATCGGGACTTCTTCCGCTACCGTCCTGGTCGCGGTGAGATCGCCGTAGAAGCCGTTGTAGGTCGGCGTGTTGAGCAGGACCTTGCTGCCGATCGGACAGAACGCGCGCAGCGTGGCGATGATGCCCGGATGGACGCCCGTCGTCATCACGACCGTCTCGGGATTGACCGTGAGGCCGTAGCGCTTCTTGTTCCACGAGACGATGTGCTCGTTCATCGAGGTGGCAAGCACGCCGCCCATGTCGAGATAACCCCAGTTCTCGTGCTGGATGCGTTCCATGAGCGCCTTGGTGATCGACGGCGCGACTTTGAAGTCCATGTCGGCGATGCCCATGCCGACCTGCACGCTGTCCTTGCCGAACGTCCTGATCTGCTGGTCGTACTTGACGCTGTCGGTGCCGAAGCGGTTGTACGGCGTATCGAAGTCGAACTTGCCGTCGGCCGCGGCGAACGCGGCTTCGCCGATTGATCCCGCGAACGAAGTGCCCGGCGCGACCGCGCCTGCGAGTGCGGTCAGTCCGGCGTTTCTCAAGAATGCCCGGCGATTGAAGCCGTCGTGCGACATGCGTTCCTCCCTCACTATGAGCGGAAGCGGACCCAAGGAATGCGGGAATACTACACCCGCTGAGGCGTATTTGCGGCACATTTCTGGGGGAAACCCTCGAACTGCGCCGTTTCGCGGATTTCCGCCGGGTCGGCCGGGTTGGCGCTATTTCCCGAGCGTCTGCATCTGGCGGGTCAGCTCGGCGAGTTCTTTTTCGTGATCGATCATGAACTGCACGTTTTCCGCCGAGACGCCGGTTTCCGGCGGGATCGTCTTGATGGTTCCCGATTTTTTCATCGCCGCGACCATCCCGGCCTGCAGCATCGCCAGGTTGAATTTCGCGTACTCACGCGTCGACAGGCCGGCCTTGGCAAGCGCGTCGGACATGTGCGGGATCGACGCGATCGATCGCTCCATGTCGGTGAGCGAATCGCTGCCGTTGGCGTGCTCCGTCGACTTGAGCTTCGACTCTTCGAGCTCGCGCTCGAGCGCCTCGATGCGCTTCTCGTCGGCTTCGCTCGGTTCGTCCTTCGCCTGCAGCGCCTTCAGTTCCTTCTCGGCCGCCGCGTAGCGCTTGAATTGGGGATCGTTCTGAATTGCCGCACCGAATGCCTGGGTTGCGACCACCACTTTCTGCAGCGTCGCCGCGTTCAGCCGATACGCGGCGAGCTCCGCCATATCGCGATCGTCCTGCGCCTTCCCGCGCGTGCCTTGCGCGGAAGCGATCGACGTAACAAACAGCACAGCTGCGAGCGTTGTCGAGGTGAGACCGGCCTGGGATTTTGACATCCGGCGAATCTACCACGCACGACCGTGGCGTTGGACAGGCCTGAAGGCCTGCGCTACGTGAGCGCCTGACGCATTCCCGTAGCGCAGCCCTTCAGGGCTGCCCTAATCCGCCGAGCTGTTGTGGTTCTCGCGCGTCTGGTTGCTGATCTGGAGATCCCAGCCGTCGGGATCGAACACGTGGAAGCTCTTGAAGTTCTGGCCGACCATGTCGGGCCGCGGGTTGAGACCTCGCCGCTCGAGCTCCGCTTTCACCTTCTCGGTGTCCCACGGCGACACGCCCCAGGAGACGTGATTGATCACGCCGGTCAGCGGCGGCCGCGGCTGCGCGTTGCCGCGCTGTCCGCCGCCGGCCGTGGTGTTGGTCGCCGCGTTCGCCGCCGGTGTCGAAGCGCCGCTGGTCGCCGCTGCGGCATCGCCGCCCTGGCGATTGTTGCGGATGATGATCTCGCCGATGTCGCCAATCTTCAGCGTCGCCTGCCGCGACCCCTCGTCGTTCTTGATCTCCCAACCCATCAGATCGCGATAGAACGCGGCGCTGCGGCGATAGTCGGACACGGCGTACGAGATGTGATCGAGCCACACCGTTTTCCACGGCGCCGCATCTTTCGCCGCCGGGATCATCGACGGCGCCTTCGCGCCTTGCGCCAGCAGCGTCGCGCCGGGCGCGGCCGCCGCTGCGGCGAGCGCGAGGCTTTGAATCAGCTGACGACGCGACATCTTGCCGCGTTCGAAGTCTTGCAGGAGGTTTTCGATGACGTGTTCCATATGATCCCCGCTCAACACGAGACGCACTTGTGACTATTTTTCGACCCGAGTTTCTCGAGCAGCGCGACGGTGGCCGGAATCGGCGAGATGCGCTGCACCGGGCCGTTGGCCATGTCGGCCGTGGTCTGCCCGCTGCGGGCGACGGCGGTCACGTCGGCGCCGTGCGCGACGAGATACTCGATCATCTCGTTGTCGCCTCGCGCCGCGGCGTGATGCAGCGGCGTGTAGCCGTCGTTGTCGCGCGCGTTGACGTCGGCGTGCAGGTCCTCGACCAGGTACTTGATCACCTTCATCCACGCGTCGGGCGCGTGGCGGTGTGCGTTCCCGGCAAAGCCTTCGCCGTACTCCAGACCTGCGGCGGCATGGATCGCGAGCGCGCCAGGTCCGCCGGCGGGCACCGGCGGCGCGTCGAACTTCGGCTGGCCGGCCTCCGCGGTCGGCATGACTGCGCCGCCCGCACCGGGCACCGGCGCCAGCTGCCCGGGCAGCGGCAGCCCTGACGCGCCAGTGGCGCCACCACCTCCGCGAGCGGCGTTGGCGGGCGCCGGACCGCCGCCGCGCCGCACCGGCTGCGGCGGCGCGACCGTCGGGATGTTCGGGTCGGCGCCGTACGAGGCGAGCAGCTTCATCGCCTCGAGGTCGGTGGCGTAGGCGGCGCGCCAGAACGCGGTGGACCCTGACGTATCGGCGAGGCCGCAGTTGCGATTGCCGCAGCCGCTGTAGACCAGGTACCACGGGTGCGTCTTGAGCCGCGCGTCGGGATCGGCGCCGGCAGCGAGCAGCGCCTTCATCACGTCGAGATAGGTTGCCTTCTGCTGTTCCATCTCCTGCGGCTGCGGGAAACGGGTGCGCGGCTGCCACTGGGTGTTGACGGCCGCCCACAGCGGCGTCGCGCCATTGCTGCCGGCGGCGATGTTCGGGTTCGCCCCTTTCTTGATCAGGAACATCGCCATGTCGAACTGACCGTTGATCACCGCGACGAGCAGCGGCGTGGTCGCCTCGCCGGCGCTGACCTGATCGATCGTCGCGCCGCCAACGATGAGCGCGTCGGCGGCCTCGATATAGCCCTGCCGCGCCGCGTGGAGCAGCGCGGTCATGCCGCCCTTGCTCGACACCGGCGGGTTGATCTCCTCCGGATTGAAGTTCGGCGCATCGTCGCCGCCGCGCCCGCCGCGGCCGCCCGGCTCCGGCGGCGGCACGACGCCGCTGGCGTACAGCCGCCGCGCCGCCTCGATCGCCGCCTGCACCTGGCTGGCCGTGGGCTGCTGCCCTTTCGGCACCGACGCCTCGAGCACCTTGCGCTGCAGCGCCGCCGCAGCGCGATCCATCTGCGTTTCGTGGGCGACGTCAATCGTCCTGGTCGTGATGCCCGGGTCGGCGCCGCCGGCGAGCAGCGCGCGAATCGCCTCGGGGCGATCGAGCGATGCCGCGAAGATCAGCGGCGTCTGGCCCCACTCCGCTTCCCTGGCGTTCACGTCGGCGCCGTGTGCGATCAGCGTCTTGACGATCGCGGCATTGCCCGACGCCGCCGCCAGATGCAGCGGCGTGACGCCGCTCGGCGACGTCTTGGCCGAGACGCTCGCGCCCGCTTTCAGCAGCGTCTCGACAACCGCCGCGTTCGCCGCCTTGGTGGCGAGATGCAGCGGCGTGTACTGGCCGATGCGGGTCACCGCGGCGACGTTCGCGCCGGCGTAGACGAGCATCTCGGCGAGCTCGGCGTCGCCGCGGTCGGCGGCCCAGTGCAGCGCCGTCATGCCATCGCCCTGCGAGGCACCGACGTCGGCCCCTTGTTTGAGCAGCGTCCGCACGCCGTCGCGATCGCCGCGCATCGCCGCGTCGGCCACCGGCGTGCCCGACGGCGCCGCCGCCAACCATGCCGTCGCGAGCAGCGCGACCGACAACGTCAGTCCGAACCAGCGTTTCATCTGTTGTGCCCTCACATCCGTAGCGCAGCCCTTCAGGGCTGCACCGACTGCGGCCGGGCAGGCCTGAAGGCCTGCGCTACAGCTAGCCCCCAGCTCCTAGCCCTTACGCGACAGTGGTCGTCGCCGGCGCGGTGAAGTTGAACTCGCCGGTGCTGTCGCCGAACGTCTTCATGTCGTCGACGCCGAGGCCGTGCAACAGCGTCAGCATCACGTTGGCCATCGGCGTGCCGTCGGCGGCCTTGACGTGCAGGTTGCCCTTGAGCGCGCCGTTGGCGCGGCCGAGCAGGACGAGCGGGCAGCGGCGATGGTTGTGGATGTTCGGATCCGCCATCGGCGAGCCCCAGATGATCAGCGTCTTGTCGAGCAGGGTGCCATCCTCGACGTGCGTGTTCTTCATCTTCTCGAGGAAGTAGGCCATCTGGCTGACGCGGTATTTGGTGATCTTGTTGAACTCCATGATCCGCTCCTCGCGATTGCCGTGGTGCGAGGCGGGATGGAACGGCTGATTCGATCCGCTTTCCGGGAAGACGCGGTTCTGCGCGTCGCGGCCGGTCTTGAACGAGATGATCCGGGTCATGTCGGTCTCGAGCGCGAGCACCTGGAGATCGAACAGCAGGTGCATGTGCTCGGAGAACGAATCGGGCACGCCGGCCGGCGCGTCGGGCAGCTGGCGCGTCTCGCCGCTGCGGTTCTGTGCTTCGACGGCCTGGATCCGCCGCTCGATCTCGCGGACGTTGTCGAGATAGCGATCGAGCCGCGTGCGGTCGGCGGCGCCGAGTTGCCGGCGGGTCCGCTCGACTTCGCCGCTGATCCAGTCGAGCACGCTCTTGCGTGTGGCCAGCCGCGCCGCCCGATCCTCGGCCGTAGCGCCGGCGCCGAACAGCATGTCGAAGGCGACGCGCGGGTTGCGGATCATCGGCAGCGGTTCGTTCGGCGACGCCCAGCTGATCGAATCGGTGTAGGCGCAGGAGTAGTTGTAGGTGCAGCCGCCGGCCTGATCGAGGTTCTCGATGCAGAACTGCATCGACGGCATCGGCGTCGCCTGGCCGGACTTCTTCGCGTAGATCTGGTCGAGCGAGGTGCCCGCCCAGATGTCGGACCCCTGGGTCTGCTTCGGGTGTGACTGGGTCAGGAACACGGCGCTCGAGCGGAAATGGTCGCCGCCGATTTCCGGCAAGGTCAGCGCTTCCGCATTGCGGCAGTCGGTGTTGCTGACGATCGTCATGTAGTCGCGATACGCCTCGATCGTGCTGAGCGGGTTGTCGGCGACCAGCTTGAAGTCGGCGCCGGTGGTCTCGGGCGCGTAGAGAAACTTGGTGGCGCCCCAGTTGTTGCAGCCGGCCAGCCCGTGCACTTCCTCGATGCAGACGAGGCGCGTGCGGTCGGGGGCAGCGGCCTGCACGCGAAACGCGCCAGCGGGCACCATCGACTCCAAAAACGGCAACGCGACGGTCGCGCCGGCAGCCTTCAGGAAGGTCCGCCGCGGCAGGTGCTTTCCAGTAATGAAATGCACGGTTCTCGTCTCCCTCGGCGACCCCGAAAAAGGGTCGCCCTACATGTAACAGCCAGCCCCCAGCCCCGAGCCCCTACTGCGTGCCGACGGGCTCCGCCTGCTTCATCAGAAACGCATCGCTCTTGATCACGCCGAGAATGAACGAGGACATCTTGTAGTCGTTGCCCGCCGCGGTCTTCGCGATCGCGCGGATTGCCGGCTGGTCGAAGTACTCGGCGCGGCGGCCGAGCGCATAGGCGAACAGGTTCTCGGTGAAGGTTCGCACCAGCGGCACCGGGCGCTTCATCAGCGCGCGCGTCAACTCGCCCGGCGTCGTCACCGGTGTCCCGTCGTAGAAGTCGCCGCGGGTGTCGAGCGGCTGACCGTTCTCGCGAACGCGCCACTTGGCGGTGACGTCGAAGTTGTCGAGCGCGAGGCCGATCGGATCCATGAAGCGGTGGCACGAGTTGCACGTCGGGTTCTTGCGGTGCATCTCCATGCGCTCGCGCGTCGTCAGCATCCGGCCGTCCTTGGCCTCGCCCGTATCGTCGAGCGGCGGCACGTCGGGCGGCGGCGGCGGCGGCGGCGTGCCCATCAGCACTTCCATCACCCACTTGCCGCGCAGCACGGGCGACGTGCGATTCGCCAGCGACGTCTGCACGAGCACGCTGCCCTGGCCGAGGAGCCCGCGCCGCGTCTCGTCGGGATACTGCACGCGCCGGAAATGATCGCCGGCGACGCCGGGGATGCCGTAGTGGCGCGCGAGCCGCTCGTTGACGAACGTGTAGTCGGCCTGGAACAGATCGAGGACGCTGCGATCCTCACGCACCAGGTTGTTGAAGAAGAGCGTCGTCTCGCGCCGCATCATCTCGGCGAGGTTGTCGTCGAAGTTCGGATAGAAGTTCGGATCGGGATGGACCTTGTCGACGTCCTGCAGCCGCAGCCACTGGCCGGCGAAGCGGGTGCCGAGCGCGCCGGCGCGCGAATCGGCGAGCATGCGCCGCGCCTGTTTCTCCAGCATGCCCGGCGCCGACAGCTTGTTCTGCGTGGCGATCGTCAACAGTTCCTGGTCCGGCGGCGTCCCCCAGAGGAAGTACGACAGCCGCGACGCCAGATCGACGTCAGCGATGCGATACGAGCTGCCGGGACGCACGAAGTCGGGTTCTTTCTCGAGCCGGAAGATGAAGTGCGGGCTGGCAAGAATCGCCTCGAGCGCCTCGCGCACGCCGGCCTCGAAGCCTCCTGATCGCTCGGCTGAAGCCTTCGCGCTCCCATTGTTGGAGGCCGCGCCTTTTTCGAAGAACGGCATCAGGCGGTCGATCTCGCTCTGCGTCAGCGGCCGGCGATACGCTTCGGCGCCGATGCGCGCGATGATCTGCCGCGCGCACGGCCGCTCTTCGGCCGACACCGTCGGCCGGCAGCTGAAAATCCTCTGGCGGCTTGCCGTTTCGGAAATGCCGGTCGGGTGGAACGGCCCCTTGACGATGAAGTCCTTCACGTGCGGCAGCGTCGTGATCCCCGGCCCGCCCGATCCGCCGCCGGCGTACGACCAGTCGTGCGGCCGGATGAGATCTTCGTACGGGCCTTCCTGCCGGCGCACGAACGCGGCCGCCACCTTGTGCTCACCCGCCTTGACGAGCACCGGTTCGCTGCGCATCGGCACCGCGCCGCGGCCGTCGGCGCCGCCGGCCGGCCCGGTCTCGTATTCGATCAGCGCAACCCGTTCGCCGTCGATCGACACATCGATGTCCTCGTAGCGCGCGTGATCGCCGGACGTGAGATCGACCTCGAACACGTACTCCGCATCCGCCGGGAACACGTGGTTGACGACGACGCCGCCGCGCGTGCCGTAGGGAGCGCCGTCGACGTGATCCCACGGGTGCTGCGAGACGTAGCCGGCCGCGCTGTAGGTGGTGTCGATTGCCGGCGCGCTGCGATCGCCAACCGCCATGCGGCTGATGGCGCTCGCGGCGTTGAGGTAGGCCTCGAGGAGAGTCGGCGACAGCGCCTGCGCGTCGGCGATGTTGTCGAAGTTTGCGCTTTTGGTGTCGAGCGGCAGCCAGTTGCCGGCGTCGACGTCGAGCGCGAGCAGATCGTGAATCGAGCGCGTGTATTCCGGCCGGTTCAAGCGCTGGAACGTGCGCACGCCGGGGTTCGGCTTCGCGGCGGCGGCCGTGTCGATGTGTCGCTCGAGCGCGGCGACGAGCGAGCCGGTGGTCTGCGCGTCGGGACGCGCCGCGCCGGGCGGCGGCATGAAGCCGGCCTGCAGCTTGCGGATCACGCGCTCGGCGACCTCGGCGTTCTGCGCCGCCTTGGCGACGTCGAAGCTCACGAGCGACAGGCCACCGGTGCGCCGCGTGTCGTTGTGACACGTGACGCAGTACCGTTTCACCGTCGCGTTGTAGTCGATCGCCGGTGCGGCTGGCGGGTGAGACGCGATGGGCGCCGGCTTCGCAACCGGCGGTTTGGGCGCCGCGGACGTCGATGCAGGCCGTTGTGCGGACCCGATCGATCCGAGCGACGCGACGAAGAAAACAACGCCGCCGATGAGCGGCCAGGTCACACGGATCCCGCGGTGGCTCACGCCGCAGATACTACACGAAAAATGGCGCGGATCAGCCCGTCTGAGTTGTCCCTAATTGTCTGTGACGGGCGGCTTTACGCCGGACCAATCGGCCGTGTTAGATTGCGCGGCGATGAGCAGACGTGCGACGCGCAAGCCGGTACGCCCGAAGCGGCCGCGATGGATGACATGGCTGGTCGCGGCCGGGGTGGTCGGCGCCATCGGTTACGGCCTGTCTGAGATATCGGGCGTCGCGTATAACGAGCGCGCCATCAAGGTCGTCGATTTCTCGTCGTTGACCTCGGCGCAGAAGCACACCGCGCTGGTCGCCGCCAACAACGCACGCTGCACCTGCGGCTGCGGCATGGGGCTCGCGCAGTGCGTCGCCACCGACAGCACCTGCCCGATTCGCGAGCCGAACATCGAAAAGATCAGGACCATGGTGCGCGACGCGGCGCGCTGAGCCGTGCACATCGTGGTCCTCGGCGCCGGCGCGATCGGCAGCGTTTACGGCGCGAAACTCTCGACCGCCCACGACGTCACGCTCGTCGCGCGGCCCGACCATGCCGACGCCATCAACACGCACGGGCTTCGCGTGACCGGTGCGGAGGATCGCACTTATTGGGTCCGTGCCGTTTCGGCGGCTACCGAACTGCCGCCGGATGCGCTCGTCGTGCTCACCACCAAGGTTTCCGATACGGACGCGGCGATCAGGCCCATCGCGCACCTGCTCACCTCGCAGTCGACGATCCTGTGCGTCCAGAACGGCCTTTACAGCGAAAGGCTGGTGAAAGCGATCGTCGGCGATCGGTGCCTCGTCCTTCGCGCCATCACCCACTTCGGTGCAATTTACCGCACGCCAGGAGTCGTCGAGCTGAAGGTGAGCGCCACGACGCGGATCGAAGACAGCCCGCGGAGTGCGGCGATTGCCGATGCGTTCACGCGCTGCGATCTTGGCGGCCAGGTGACCGGCCGCATCAGGGACGAGATGTGGGAGAAGCTGGTCGTCAACTGCGTGATCAACCCGATCAACGCCATCACCCGCGCCGAGGTCGGCGCGATCGCCGACGAGCGGCTTCGCCCCTTGAAGCAGTTGATCGTCGACGAGTGCCGTCAGGTTGCGGCGCGCGACGGCGTCGAGCTCGCCGCGGATTTCGTCGACCGGATCGATCGACAGTACGCGCCGTCGCGCAACCTGTCGTCGATGCAGCAGGATCTGCTGAAGGGCCGTCGTACCGAAATCGATTTCCTGAACGGCGCGGTGGTCGCGCTCGGGCGGCAGTACGGCGTCGAGTGCCCGGTGAACCAGGCGCTGACGATGATCATCAAGGCGATGGAGCCTCCGCGGCCGACACCTTCTCCATCATGATGCGGAAGGCGCGGTGTCCGGCGCGCGGGTCGTAGACGATCACCGGCATCAGGCGCCCGCCGATCGTGTCGGGATTTGCGCGCGCGTATTCCATAAGCGTCCGCGCCAGCTGCTCGCGATCGTCAATCGGTTCGCGACCCGCAGTTGCTCCCGTAGTGTCCGGCTTTAGCCGGACCGTCGCACTCGTCAACATATCGTTGAACGAAATGTTCCACGGCTTGCCCTGGAGCAGCGCGTCGACGACGGTCCCCTTCAGCACGTTGTGCGAAAAATTGAAGAAGAACGACAGCGGCGTGTAGGCGCCGTCGACCGGACGATAACGTTCGAACTCCACGAGCAGATCGTCGCGGTGGGCGAGGAACTGTTGCTGGAACGCCGTCCGGTCGGCGGCGGACGCGGCGAGCGCCGCGGGGGCGACGCCGAGGAACGCCCGCGCGTCTGGCGACAGGCCGTTGACGATCGCCTCGACGATCGGCGCACGGGCGGTCGCGTCGGCGCCGGCCTCACGCAGCCTGACGTACTCCCGCATCAGCGTCGCCAGCGCAAAACACAGCCACGGATAGTCGGCCACGTTGTCGTCGCGCATCTGCAGCGTGTCCCGGCCATAGGTCGCCTCGAAGCCGAAGCGGAGATGGCATCCCATGCTCGACGCATGCCCGGCGGCGACCTTCACCTGGTGCGCGTGGGTCAGCGTCTTCACCCGGCGCAGCAAGCGATCGTAGCCGCGCTCGACCGCCTCGAAGTGCGATGTGGCAACGAGGATCAGGGTCTCGGCGTCGGCAACGAACGGCTGCCCGCTGCCGCCGGCCCCCTGGAGCAGGTCGAGCAACTCCGCGAGCCGATCGAGGTTCGCGTCGGCGTCACCCGTGTCCCAGACGCGCAGCGACAGCAACTGCAGGACGTGGAAGTAGTAGTAATCGAGGAGGACGGCCAGCGCGCCGGCGTCGGACGGGTTCGCACCGCGAAGCCGCGCGACGTAGTCGAGCACGTCGACGGGGATCATCTCGGCGCTGACGCGATCGGCCTTCCCGTCCCAGTCGTGGAGGACGTGGAATCCTTCCTGCCGTGTGCGGTGATCGAACGGCGAGAGAAACGGGTCGAGCGCGTTCGCACGCACGTACTCGCGCAGCCGCGCCAGCGCCTTCGCAAACGGCCGCGACCGCGCGAGATCGGCGACAAGCTGTTGACGCGCGCTCAGGGCGCGCGCTACGGAATCACAGGCTTCGCTGAACTCTGTCATCTGTCGATGGCTGAGGCTAAATGCTAATGGCTATGGATGATGACCGATGGGCACCGTCCCATCAACCATCGACCATAGCCATCAGCAATCAGCCATCAGCCATTGACAGGGCGCGCGCGGTCAGCGCTTAGGCGCGCGCTTCGCGGTGCCCTTGCGCGCGCTCGGAGACCCGCACGCGTCAGCAATCGAGTCAATGGAGGCGACGTGCACGCTGGCGAGATCGTCGGCGTCGATCTTCGTGCGATCGCGATCCTTCACGGTGCCGTTGTCGTTGTGCTCGTTCAGCTGCGACTGGCGCTCGACGGTGCCGCTGACGCGGACCTGCTTGCCGACGAGCGGCTCGAGCGTATCCTTGTCGGCTGACAGCTTGTAGGCATGCGCGGCCGCGCGCATCTGTTCCTGTCCGACCTTGTCGCTGCCGGCGGCTGACGTCGAGCCGCTCGTGCCGACGCTGGTCCGCGGCTGGTTGATTTCGGTGAGGATGTAATCGCTGCGCCCGTCACCCTTCTGCAGGCAACCGGTGAGCGTCACTGGCGTGCGGGCGTTGTTTTCGTCGGCCGCGGAGCCGGTCGTGGCCGCTGTTCCTGTCGCTGCCCCGGGCGTGCCGGTACGATCCGCACCCGCGGCCGCCGGCTGGCCTGTGCCGTTCCCTGCGGCTGTGCCATTCGCGGCGTTGTGATCGCCGCCGCATCCGAACGCCGCCAGTAACGTGGCCAGCCCACATCCGAGCACTGCATTTGAAATTGCTGTTCGGTTCATCCGGGCCTCCTCGATGTATTAATCGGTCCGCGAGATTACGTGCACGCCGTGTGCCGGATGAATGAACGTGGCGCAGCCCTTCAGGGCTGCCTCGACGCAGCGAAACGGCAGGCCTGAAGGCCTGCGCTACAGAGGCGGCGGTGCTTTCGGATGAAGCTCACCCTGGTGACAGGTGAAGCACGAAATGCGGCCGAGCCGGGACGAGCCTTCGTCGGGTTTGTAGTCGGCGAAGAACTGCTGGTTGATCGCTTTGGTCATCTCGAGCATGCGCCGCGCCACCGCCTTGCGCGGGTTGGTCTCGCTGGCGAAGTTGCCGCGCGCGTGACACGTGCCGCACGAGGCGCCGAGCGCCTGGGTCATGCGCTGCATCTCTGCTTCGAACTCCGGCACGGTGAGACCGGTCAGCACCTTCACGGTCGGCGTATCGACGATGACGGGAGCGGGTGGAGGCTGGATGAATGCGATGGTCAAAAGACACGCGGCGAGTTTCATGAGAGCAGTATAGGATCGCGGCCATGGCCAGCTATGCGTTTCGCCTCAATGGACGCGCCGTGTCGGCCGACTCGTGGGATCCGGCGCAGCCGCTCCTCTACGTGCTGCGCAACACGTTCAGTCTGCACGGCGTGAAGTTCGGCTGCGGCCTCGGTCAATGCGGCGCCTGCACGGTGATGCTCGACGGCAAGGCCGTGCGCTCGTGTCAGACGCGGATCGATCGCGCCGCCGGGCACAGCGTCACGACCATCGAGGGGCTGGGCACGCCGGCCTCGCCGCATCGCGTGCAGGCGGCGTTTGTCGCCGAACAGGCGGCGCAGTGCGGCTACTGCACCAACGGCATGGTCATCACCGCCGCCGCGCTGCTCGCGCAAACCGCGACGCCGAGCGACGAGCAAGTCAAACAGAGCCTGGCCGGCAACCTGTGCCGGTGCGGCACCTACACGCGGATCCTGCGCGCGGTCACGCGCGCGGCGCGGGCGTGAACGGAGGGACATGATGACGATTGCCCGTCGTGACCTTCTGAAAGCTGGCGGCGCCGTGATCGTGAGCTTTGCGTTCCGGCCGACAGTACGCTCGGCTGAAGCCTTCGCGCTTCATTCCGACGCCGACGTGATCGCGTCGCAAGGCTCTGACGGCAAACCGCTCGACCCCGCCAGCGTCGACAGCTTCCTCGCGTTTCATCGCGATGGAACGGTGACGGTGTACACCGGCAAGGTGGACGTCGGCACCGGCCTGCGAGTGGCCGTTGCGCAGATGGCCGCCGAGGAGCTCGGCATCTCCCCGCGGCAGATCACCGTCGTCGACGGCGATACCGGGCTGTGCCCTGATCAGGGCGGCACCGGCGGCAGCACCGGTCTCACTCGCGGCGGCGCCGACGTGCGGCAGGCCGCGGCGACGGCCCGCCAGGCGCTGCTTGCGCTCGGTGCGACACGGTTGAACCACGACGCCGGCGATTTGACGATCGCCGACGGCGAGGTGCGGCCACGGGCTGGCGGCGCCGGCGCGACCATCGCGTCGCTGATTGGCGACAAGCGCCTGGCGATCGCAGTCGATCCGAAAGCGCCGCTGCGCGATCCGGCGAGCTACACGTCGGTCGGCCAGCCGGTTCCTCGTCCCGACGTGCCGGCGAAGTGCACCGGCCGCCACGTCTACGTCCACGACTTCACGCTGCCCGGCATGCTCCACGCGCGGGTGATCCGACCTTCGTCGATCGGCGCGACGCTGGCGTCGGTGGACGAGGCGTCCATTCGCGGCATCCCGGATGTTCGCGTCGTGCGCGTCGGCAGTTTTCTCGCCGTCGTCTCGAGCGACGAATGGGCCGTGGTTCGCGCCGCGGCGGAGTTGAAGACCACCTGGAGCGACGCTCAGACGCTGCCCGGCAGCGAGGGACTGGAACGCTGGACGCGCAGCGCCGCCATCGACCGCGATCAAGCGGTCGTGACGCGCGGCGACGCGCCTGCCGCCATCGCCGGCGCGGCGAAGACGATGTCGGCGACCTACTTCTGGCCGTTCCAGAGTCACGCGTCGCTCGGGCCGTGCTGCGCGGTTGCCGACATCAGGGACGACGGCGGCACGGTATGGTCCTCATCTCAGGGGACGCACGGGCTGCGCGCCAACCTGTCGAAGGTGTTCGGCCTCAATCCGGCCAGGGTGCGCGTCGTGTTTCTCGACGGCTCGGGATCGTACGGCACCAACGGCGGCGATCACGTGGCCGCCGATGCCGTCCTGCTCTCGAAGACGATCGCGAAGCCGGTCCGCGTGCAGTGGTCGCGGCAGGACGAAACGGCGTGGGATCCGAAGGGGCCGCAGCAGCTGCTCGACGTGCGCGCCGGTCTCGACGCGGCTGGAGCGATCGTCGGATGGGATACCGAGATGTGGCTGCCGGCGCAGGCGCCCGGCGCCCGAGCGCTTCTTGCCGCGGACGCCGCCGGCCTCGCGCAGGACCACGGCCAGGGCGCCGGCGCGATCACCCAGAACGGCGATCCGCCGTACGCGTGCGCCAACGCGCGCGTGCTCGTGCACTGGATCAAGGAGACGCCGCTGCAGTTGTCGAACCTGCGCGCCCCCGGCAAGATCGCGAACGTGTTCGCGGTGGAGAGCTTCACCGACGAGCTCGCTGCTGCCGCCAACGCCGATCCGATCGCCTTTCGGCTGGCTCGCCTCACCGACCCGCGCGCGATCGAGGTGATCCGCCGCACCGCGCAGCGGTTCAACTGGGAGACGCGGCCGTCGCCGCGGCCGCGCCAGGCTGCTGGCCCCTTGACTGGGCGCGGCGTCGCCTACATGCGCTACAAACAGGCGGAGAACTACGTCGCGATCGCGATGGAGGTCGCGGTCGACCCGCAGAGCGGCCGCATCGCCGTGTCGCGCGTCGTCTGCGCCCACGACTGCGGCCTCGTCGTCAATCCCGATGCGCTGAAAAATCAGATCGAGGGGTGCATCCTGCAGACGCTCAGCCGCGCCCTGCACGAGCAGGTGACGTTCGATCGCGCGCGCGTGACGAGCGTCGACTGGGCCAGCTATCCGATTCTCCGCGCCACCGAATCGCCAGCCGTCGACGTCATCCTGATCGAGCGCCGCGATCAGCCGCTGCTCGGGGCCGGAGAGGCCGCCACCGCTCCGGTCGCCGCCGCGCTCGCAAACGCGGTATTCGACGCAAGCGGCGTGCGTCTCAGGACCGTCCCGTTCACGGCCGACCGCGTCAAGGCGGCGTTAGCGCGTGCCTCGACCGATCTCGGTTAGAGAGTCGGGAACCGTTTCGTCAGCGGACAGTCCGCGACACCGCGAAACGGTTCCCGACCCTCCTGTGGAAATCTCAGTGCGTCAGGCCGTAGACGAGGTAATTGACGCCAAGCTTGTAGGCTTCGTTGGTGTCGTCGATCGGCCGCAGACCGGTGCCCGACCACTCCCAGTACTGTGAGATGTCGGTGTTGTAGTTGACGATCATCATCAACCGCTTCGACGGGTCGTTGTCCTCGTACACGCCGCGGAAGATCGGGTGGCCGGCGTTGTAGGCCTGCGGCACGATATCGAGGTTGTTGATCTCGAAGAAGGTGTGGAAGATCGGGTGCGAGGCCTGCATCTCGTAGAAGCGCACGCCGGGCAACACGCGCTTCATGTTGTCCTCGAACGGTTGCCAGCCGGGGCTGCCGAAATCCCCGTACTGCTTGAAATCGTCGACGATGACGAAGCCGCCCTTCTGCATGTAGGCGCGCAGCGCTGCCGCTTCGCGATCGCTCAACTCCCACCAGCTGACCTCGATGATGTAGGCGACCGGATACAGGAACAACTGCGGATCGTCGAGCGTGATCGTGTTGATCGATTCCTGCGCGCCGAGGAAGCTGACCTCGTTCATGATGCGCATCAGGTTCTGTTCGGCCATCGGGTAGCCGTGCGCCCAGGCGGGCAGGCCGCGGTACCAGTAGCCGCCGGGACCGGTTTCGTAGCGAACGCGCACGAACGTGAACCGGCCGTCATAGGGAACGTTCGCGCCCGGCACGAAATCGCGCACCCGCCGGCCGCCGAACCCGAAGCCGCCGAAGCGTTCCTGAGCGAACGCGCCCGCAACGAGCAGCGCACATACGACGACGACCGCGGCAAATCGTCGGCCCATCAGTATCCGAGACGCAGCGTCCCTTCCTTTGCGCCGTTCACCGTTCCCGAGGTGAGCCATTCGAGCGACGCGCGGAACATCAGCAGCCGGTTCTTTTCCCACATCGCGTTGTGCGACGAGCAGGCCAGGTCGACGAACACCTTCTGCGGCGCCGCAAGGTCGGCGTAAAACTCGCGGACGCGATCGGGTGCGACCTGCTTGTCGTGCTGGCCGGCGATCATCAGCGTCGGAGTCTGCATTTTCGCGACCATCCCGGCGTTCCATCCCCACGTCGCGGTCTGCGGGGCGCGCCGCACGCCGCTGCCCCATGTCGCGCCAACCGGATCCGACGCCAGCATCTGCGACCACACCGCGTCGGCCACCGTCGCATCGTATTGCGCTGGACAGCCGACCTGCCGATCCCAGTTCGTGTAGAACTCGTCGCGCGACTGCGTGTTCATTGGGACGCCTTCGGGCGGCATTTTGGCGGGCGGCGCCGCCGCCGCCGCGCGGTTGTAGGCGGGGGCGAGCAGCACGAGCTTCTGCACTTTCTCCGGGTGCTGCGCCGCGTAGCCGCCGGCGCGCGGCCCGCCGAGCGACCACGCCAGCAGGCTGACGCGATCGACGTGGCGCAGCGCGCGGATGTAGTCGACGACGCCGTCGATGTCGTTCCAGTCCGACGCGATCGTCGTCAGCGCGTGGCCGTAGCCGGCGGCGCACGGCGCCTTGACGAACGGCGCCTGGCGATCCTTTGCGAGGTTGCACGGATCGTTCATCGCCGGCGGCCGGAACGAACGGCCGTAGCCGGTGGTGTCCATCGCGAACGTGTCGAACCCGGCGTGGGCGAGAAACGCCATCCAGCTGTAGTCCGGCTGCGGAACGTCGAAGGCGACCTCGGCCGGCGTGCCGGCGCCGTGGACGAACAGCGCCACGCGATCGCCGGTGCCGCCACGCAGCGCCGCGCCGGCGAGGACGCGCTCGCGGGCGTAGATCGGCACCTCCTGGCCGGCGATCGCCGGCACCGTCGATTTCACGCGGACGTAGTGATCGATCGTCAGCACGCGATCGCTGTCGTCGCCGGATGCGACGACGCCAAGCGCCAGTACCGCCACCGCAAAAGCCAGTTGCCGCATAGCCGCGTATCTTATAATGCGCTCCCGTGCCGGAACCACGAAGACCACGAAGGGGGCACGAAGATCACGCACGTAAAGGAGTCTTCATGCGATATGCACGCTATGCGCTGGCTGCGGCGCTGCTGGTTGCGCCGGTCGTCGCGCAGGACGTTCAGCCCACCAACGACGCGCCCAACCCGTACACCACGGTCAAGGACTACTTCAAGCTTCCCGAAGGCCGCTCGTGGGGATCGACGAGCGCCGTCGACATCGACAAGGACGGCAAGTCGATCTGGATCGCGGAGCGCTGCGGCCAGAACAGCTGTCTCGATCGCGCCACCGGCAAGATCATGGACGTGCCGACGGTGATGAAATTCGACGCCAGCGGCAAGCTGGTGAAAAGCTTTGCCGCCGGCATGCTGATTTTCCCGCACGGCATTCATGTCGATCGCGACGGCAACGTGTGGGTCACCGACGGCCAGGACGATGCGCCGCTGCCGCAGCGCGGCGCGGGCGCCGGCCGCGCGGAAGCCGGCGCTGAAGGCGGACGCGGGCGCGGCGCGGCGCCGAGCGGCCCGATCGGGCCGCGGCCGGGCGCGACCAAGGGCAACCAGGTGTTCAAGTTCAGTCCTGACGGCAAGGTGCTGCTCACGCTCGGCAAGCCGGGCGGCGCGGCCGCGCCCGACTATTTCTATCAGCCGAACGACGTCGTCACGGCGCCGAACGGCGACATCTTCGTCGGCGAAGGCCACGGCGCCGGCAACAACCGGATCCTGAAATTCGACAAGACCGGCAAGTTCATCAAGGAGTGGGGCAAGCTCGGAACCGGACCGGGCGAATTCGATCAGCCGCACGCGCTCGCCTTCGATTCGCAGGGGCGGCTGTTCGTCGGCGATCGCAACAACAACCGCGTGCAGGTGTTCGATCAGGACGGCAAGTTCATCACCGAGTACAAGCAATTCAGCCGGCCGAGCGGCATCTTCATCAAGGGTGACACGCTCTACGTCGCCGACTCGGAGTCCGAGTCGGTGTCGCGCAATCACGACGGGTGGAAACGCGGGATCCGCTGGGGCAGCATCAAGACCGGCAAGATCGAGGGCTTCATTCCCGATCCGGAGACGAAGACGCGCGCCGAAGGATTCAGCGGCACCAGCGCCGCGGAAGGCGTCGCCGTCGACAACGCCGGCAATATCTACGGCGCCGAGGTCGGACCGAAGGCGGCCAAGAAGTACGTGAAGAAATAGTGGGGAGTGCGGAGTGCGGATAGGGAACGCGGAGGGCCTATGACATATGCGCGAGCGGTGGTCGTCGCGGTGGTGGCGATGTCCGGATGGCTGTGCGCGCAGGCGGGCGTCGCGCCGACCAACGATCTGCCGAACCCCTACCAGACGATGGCGGACTACTTCACGCTGCCGGCCGGACGCACCTGGGGATCGACGAGCGCAGTGGACATCGACAAGGACGGCCGGTCGATCTGGGTTGCCGAGCGGTGCGGGCAGAACAGCTGCGCCGATCCGGCGACCGGAAAGATGTCGCCGCTCGATCCGGTGTTGAAGTTCGACGCCTCAGGCAAGCTCGTGAAGAGTTTCGGGGCCGGGATGATCGCGTTCGCGCACGGCATCCACGTCGATCGCGACGGCAACATCTGGGTGACCGACGCCAACGACAATCGCCCGCGGCCGGCGCGCGGCGCCGCCGCCGGCACGGCGCCGGCAGCCGCCGTCGACAAGCCCGTTGGCCATCAGGTAATCAAGTTCAGCCCCGATGGCAAGGTGCTGATGACGATCGGCAAGGCGGGCGTCGCCGGCAATCCGCCGGAGGCGCTCACGGAACCGAACGACGTGGTGACGGCGCCGAATGGCGACATCTTCATCGCCGAAGGACACGCCGGCCAGAACAACAACGCGCCGCCCGACACCGTTGCCCGCATTTCGAAGTTCACGAAGGACGGCAAGTTCGTGAAGGCGTGGGGCAAGTTAGGCAGCGCGCCGGGTGAGTTCCGCACGCCGCACAGCCTGGCCTTCGACTCACGCGGCCGGCTGTTCGTCGCCGACCGCGGCAACGTGCGGCTGCAGATTTTCGATCAGGACGGCAAGTTCCTCGAGGAGACGAAAGCGTTCAGCCGCTTGAGCGGGATCTTCATCACGAAAGACGACACGCTCTACGGCGCCGACTCGGAATCGAGCCCGACGTCGCACCCGGGCAACTGGAAGCGCGGCATCCGCATCGGCAGCGCAAAGGATCTCACGGTGAAGTGGTTGATTCCGGATCCGGAGAATCCCGATCCGGCGAAGACCACCGCCGGCACCAGCGCGGCTGAAGGCGTGGCGGTCGACGCGGCAGGCAATGTCTACGGCGCCGAGGTTGGACCGAAAGCCGTGAAGCGTTACGTGAAGAAGTGACCTGTCAATGGCTAATGGCTGATTGCTAATGGCTATGGTTGATGGTAATGGCTGATGGCGATGTTGCCATCGACCATAGCCATCAGCCACCAGCCATCAGCCATTGACAGCGAAGCCTCTTAAGGCGTGCAGGAAGCGGCGACGATCTTCCCGGACTTGACGCGCAGCGCCGGCCCGCTGGCCGCGCCCGACGCTGACGCTGACGCTGACGATCCGCTCGCCGCGCCCGCCTCGTCTTCGATGACGCCGGTCAGTTCCAGTTTCTTGCCCACGTGCTCAGTCAACGCTGACCCGTTCGCAATCAAGCGATAGGTCTGTCCGCTGCTCGATCCCGCCGCAGGCGCAGCACCCGACGTGCCCGTCGCCGCGCCGGCGGTCGCGCCGGTGGTGCCGGTTGCACCCGCAGTGGCACTCGAGTCACCGGAGCCGGACGAGATCTTGGCGTCGGTCAGGATGTACTGCGCATCTGCTGATGCCGCCGCGCTGCTCGCGCCCGGCGCCGGTGTTGTGCCCGTCGTTCCGGCAGCAGTCGAGCCCGCCGTCCCGGTCGTGCCCGTCGCCGCCGTGCTCGTTGCCGCAGGGGTGCTCGGGCTGGCGCTGTTCGCCGCTGAGTTCGATGGCGCTGCTCGCAGACACCCTGTTACCGTCACGGTCTTTTCACTGCTCGCCGTACTCGGCTGCGTCGACGTCGTCTGCGGTGCCGGAGTCTGCGCGGCGATGACCGCAGTCGCGCACGCCGCGATCGCGGCGCACAAGCTGGTCTGAATCGTCTTCTTCATTCGGCCTCCTGCGCCGCTGCGACTGCAACGGGGAGGCCACGCCATTTGTGTTGTTCGGCTTTAGCCGGACCGTGAGGCGTGCGACGGTCCGGGTAAAGGCGAAGACGACATCGATCACGACGTACGACGGTCCGGCTAAAGCCGGACACTACGGAAGACCGTGAACGTCGTACGACGATCGAACGCGATCGTCGCGTCACGATCCGGCGTCAGCCGAACCCTCTCCCTCACGTCACCGTCACGCCCACGGCTGGATCGTACCGCTGGCCGCCGGGGGTTCGCTGCGGCGAGGCGGCGCGGCCGCGCCTGTCAATTCCACCAACGTTGTAGCGATGTCTGCGTCGCTGCGGACTTAGAGCAACCGTGGGCGCGACTTCTCCGCCGGGGTGCACACGACGTGCGATCTTTCACAAGATCACGGCAGATTTCGAGCGTTTACGACGTTTATACTGAGCCTCCCCGCACCACTATGAACGTTCGTTCCGCTGCATTGCGCAGTTTGTTCTTTCGACGCTTCTTACGCGCCGGCGCCGAACTGATCGCCGTGTCGCTGCTCGTGTTTGCCGTCACCGCGATCGCGCCCGGCGATCCGTTCAGCGACGCGCGCCTCGATCAGCAGCTGTCACCTGACACCGTTGCCGCGCTGCGCCGCGCCGAAGGGATCGACCGACCGTTCTTGATCCGCTACGCGCAGTGGCTGCGCGCGGCCGCGCACGGCGATCTGGGACGATCGATCGCGTACCGGTCGCCAATCGCGCCGCTCGTTGCACGGCGGGCCGTGAACTCGCTGACGCTGGTCGCCGCGGCGCTGATCGTGACATGGGCGATCGTCCTGCCGCTCGGCGTCTGGACGGCCGCTCGCGACCAGTCGGCTGATGGACGGGCGGTTGCCGCCGGCGCTACAGCGTTGATTGCCGTTCCTGATTTGTTGATCGCGATCGCGCTCGTTGTCGTCGCCGCGCGTTCGGGTCTGCTGCCGAGTGGCGGCCTTCGCACCGCCGGCGCCGCCGATGCCCCGGGCATCGCCGCGCTCGTCGATCGGCTGCGGCATTCGGTGCTGCCGGTGCTGGCGCTGACGTTGATCGCGGCGCCGCCGCTCCTCCGCCACGTGCGCGCCAGCATGCTCGACGCGCTTCGGGCGCCGTACGTCCTGGCGGCAGCGGCGCGTGGCATTCCCTATCAACGCCGGCTGTGGCGCCTGGCACTGCGCGCCGCCGCCAATCCGCTGATATCACTGTTCGGGTTGTCGTTCGCGGCGCTGTTCAGCGCGTCGATGATGGTGGAAGTCGTCATGAGCTGGCCCGGCCTCGGGCCGCTCTTGCTCGACGCCGTGCGCACGCGCGACGAACAACTGATTGCCGCCGGCGTCCTCCTGTCCACCACCCTGTTGATCGTCGGCAACAGCTGCGCCGACGTGCTGCTTCGCACTGTCGACCCGCGGATTTCGATGTGACCCGCCTCCTCGGCCCAGCGGTTGGCGTAGTCGCCGTGTATGTCGTGGTGCTTGCCGCACCCTTCGTCGCGCCGTACGACCCGGCGGTCCAGCATCGCGATCACCCGCTGGCGGCGCCGACGGCGCTGCACATGATCGATCGCGACGGACGGTTCCACCTTCGGCCCTTCGTTGAATCGGAGGATGCGGACGGCGCGACCCACGCATATCCGTTGCGCGTGTTTGCGCGATCGTCGGACGACGTCGACACCGGCCGCGGATCACGTCATCTGGTGAGTGTCGACCCGCCGGCGAACCTGTTCCTCTTCGGCACCGACACGCTCGGACGCGATCAGTTTTCACGCCTGCTGTACGGCGGCCGCATCTCGCTCGGTGTCGGGCTCCTCGCGACCGCGCTCGCGCTTGGCGTCGGTCTCCTCCTCGGATCCCTCGCCGGATTCTTCGGCGGCTGGATCGACGCCGCGGTGATGGCGGTCTCCGACGTCTTCATTGCGCTGCCGTGGCTCTATCTCCTGCTCGCGCTGCGCGCGGCGATGCCGCTCGACGTGGCGCCAGCGCGCGCGCTGGCCTCGATCGTGATCGTGATCGGCATCGCCGGGTGGGCGCGGCCGGCGCGTCTCATCCGCGGTGTCGTGCTCAGCGTGCGCAATCGAGATTTCGTCGCCGCCGCGGCGGCGTCCGGCGCCTCGCCGGCGCGGGTGCTGCGATCGCACGTCGCGCCCGCCGCGTTGAGCGTCGCGCTCACCCAGGCCAGCATCCTGATCCCGCAGTACACGCTCGCCGAGATCACGCTGTCGTTTTTCGGCATCGGGATCGGCGAGCCGACGCCGAGCTGGGGCGCGATGATCGGCGTGATGCTGCGGCAGGAGCTGACGATCGCGCACTGGTGGCTCGCCGCGCCGGCGGCGGCGCTGATCGGCGTATCGCTGCTCTATCACGCCACCGCCGACGCGCTGCAGCGTCGCACGCTCGCCCTCGGGGTGACGCGATGAGGCGATGGCTCGTCGCCGTCCTGTTGACGGCCGTCGCCGCCGCGCCGCCGATCGCCGCTGGCGCGGCGAGAGCCCAGCCGGCGGACGCATCGACGCAAGCGACCGATCGAATGGTCGTCGACGGCGATATCGGCCGCAGCGGCGGCACGCTGGTCGTGGCCGCCCGCGCCGAGCCGAAGACCTTCAATCCGATCGCCGCGCTCGATAGCCCGTCGCGCGACGTGATCTGGCGGATGCAGGCCGATCTGATCCACATCAACCGCGAGACACAGCGCGCCGAGCCGGCGCTCGCACGCGCGTGGACTGTCTCGCCCGACGGCCTGCATTACGTGATCAACCTCCGTCGCGGCGTCCGGTTCTCCGACGGCCATCCGTTCGACGCCGACGATGTGGTGTTCAGCTTCAACGCGTATCTGGACGAGCGGCTGCACGCCGCCCAGCGCGACCTGCTGCTGATTGGCGGCAAGCCGATCGCGGTGCGGAAGATCGACGCGCTGACCATCGGCGTCGACCTGCCGGCGCCGTACGCGGCCGCGGAGCGGCTGTTCGACAGCGTCGCGATCCTGCCGCGCCATCGTCTCGAGGCGCCGTGGAAAGCCGGCACGCTGGCCGCGGCGTGGGGCGTCGCCACGGCGCCGGCCGAGATCGTCGGGCTCGGGCCGTTTCGGCTCGAGCGCTTCCGGCCGGGCGAGGACATCGTCCTCGCGCGAAACCCGAACTACTGGAAGGAAGATCGCGCGCACACGCCGCTGCCCTATCTCGCCCGGCTCACCTTTGCCGTGGTGCCGTCGGAAGAGGCGCAGGTGGTGCGGCTGCGCGCCGGCGAGCTCGACGTGCTCAACCGCGTCAGCACGCAGCATGCGGCGACGCTCGACCGCGATCAGGCCTCGGCCCCGTACGTGCTCCGCGATCTCGGGCCCGGGCTCGAGTACCACTTTCTCTTTTTCAACCAGAACGAGTCGGTGCCGGCGGCGGTACGCGCGAAGCAGGCGTGGTTCGGCGACGATCGGTTTCGCCGCGCGATCTCGCTGGCGATCGATCGCGCCAGCCTGGTGCGCCTGGCCTACAGCGGTCGCGGGACGCCGATCTGGGGCCACGTGACGCCAGGCAACCGGCTGTGGGCGAACACCGCGATCGCCCACCCGGCCGCATCGACCTCCGCGGCGCTCGCGCTGCTCACGCAGGCCGGGTTCACACGCGGCGCGGACGGCACGCTCGCCGATGCGCGCGGTACTGCGGTGTCGTTCTCGATCCTCGTCGCCGCGGGCAATGCCGCGCTCAATGACATGGCGGCCATCGTTCAGGACGATCTCCGCAAGCTCGGCATCACCGTGCAAATCGCCGCGCTCGACTTCAGCGCGGTCCTCTCGCGCGTCCTCGAGTCGCACGACTACGACGCCTGCCTGCTGCGGCTGGTCAGCGGCGACGTCGATCCGAATCCCGAAATGAACGTGTGGCTCTCGAACGGTCCGACGCACCTGTGGCATCCACTGCAGACGAAGCCGGCGACCGACTGGGAAGCCGAAGTCGATCGACTGATGCGGGAGCAGATGACGACGCTCGACGCGGCGGCGCGCAAACAGCTCTACGACCGCGTCCAGGCGATCGTCGCCGAGAAGCTGCCGCTGGTCCCGCTCGTCAGCCCGAACATCATCGTCGCCGCCAAGCGCACGCTCGGCAACTTCAGGCCGGCGGTCCTCGATCACTACACGCTGTGGAACGCCGAGCAGCTGTTCTGGCGCACCGCGGAGGGACGCCGGTGAGCGTGCTCGACGAGGGAGCCGCCGACGCCGCGCTGGTGCGCAGCTGCCTCGAGGGCGATCCCGCGGCGTGGTCGGCGGTGATGAGCAAGTACAAGCGGCTCATCTACTCGATCCCGATCAAGTACGGCGCGCAGCCAGACGATGCCGCCGATATTTTTCAGGCGGTGTGCACCGCGCTGATCGCCGAGCTGCCGCGGCTGCGGCGCCACGAGGCGCTCCGGCCATGGCTGATTCGCGTCACCCGGCACAAGACCCTGCAATGGAAGCTGCGCGCGCGCCGCGAATCGCAGTGGCCGCAGGCCGACCTCGCCTTCAGCGATCTGGTCAGCGCCGACGACAGCGGCGAGCAGCTGATGGAACAGGTGCAGCGCGAGCAGTGCGTTCGCGAAGCGATCGCGGTGCTGCCGGATCGCTGCCGCGAGCTGGTGCGGCTGCTGTTCTACGAGCAGCCGCCGATTCCCTACGACGAAGTGGCGCGCCGGCTCGGGCTAGCCACCGGATCGATCGGCTTCATCCGCGGCCGGTGCCTGAAGAAGCTGCGCGCCAACCTCAAGGCGTCGGGGTTCTGACCGTGCTCGCGCCCGACGACATCCGCGATCGACTGTTCGAACGGATCGTCCGCGCGCCGGAGCCGCTCGCCGTGGTCAAACGGCTCGGCGACGATGCCACCGTCGACCTGGTCATCCAGCTCGCCGACGAAGTGCCGCGCCGGGCGCGATCGAACCTGCAGGAAGCCAGGCGGCTGGCCCGCGCGGCGTCGTGGCTCGCGCGGCGGCTCGGCGATCCGCACGCCCGCGCGCGCGCGATGCGCGCCCACGGCCACGTCCAATCGCTCGGCGGTCGCTATCGCGCCGCGCTGTCCCGCTACGCCGAAGCGGTGAAAACCTTCACCGCGATCGGCGCCGACATCGAAGTCGCGATCACCGACAGCGGATCGCTGCAGCCGCTGATCTACTGCGGCGAGTACGAGGAAGCGTTCGCGCGGGCCGAACGCGCCCGCGCCGTGTTCGAGCGCCACGGCGATCAGCCGCGGCTGGCGCGGCTCGAAAGCAACGCCGGCAACATCTACTTCCGCCAGGATCGCTTCGAAGAGGCGCTCATCTGCTACCAGAGCGCGCTCGACGGGCTGCGCGCCTCGGGCGCCCCCGGCGACGTCGCGGTCGCACTCCGCAACCTCGCGACCTGTCTGATCAGCCTGTCGCGCTTCGACGAGGCGCTGCGCGTCTACGAAGATGCCCGCGAGTACTGCGAACGCGAAGACATGCCGCTGATGCAGGCCGAAGCCGACTACAACATCGGCTACCTGTATTTCGTCCGCGGCGACTATCAGCGCGCGCTCGAGGTTTACGCCGCCGCCCGGGCCGCCTGCACGCGGGTCGGCGACCGTTACCATCACGCGCTCTGCGATCTCGACGAAGCGGAGCTGAACCTCGAGCTGAACGACTTTCCGGCGGCCGTGACGATGGCGCGGCGGGCGGTCCGCACGTTCGAGCAGTTGCGGATGCAGTACGAACGCGCGAAAGGGCTCGTCTTTCTCGCGATTGCCTCGGGCCAGCTGGGCGACGCCGGTTCCGCGGAGCGGATGTTCACGCTGGCGCGAACGCTGTTCGTGCGGGAGCAAAACCGCGCCTGGCCATCGCTCATCGATCTCTATCAGGCCGCAATGTTCCTGAAGGTCGGCCGGACCGACGAGGCACGGCAGCTGGCCGCCGCAGCGCGGCGCATGTTCACGCGGCTGGCCATGCCGGCCAAAGCGGCGCTCTCCGAAGTACTGATCGCGCGTATCGACCTCACCACCGGGCAGCCGGCGCGGGCGCTGAAGTCGAGCGCCTCGGCGGTGGAACGGCTGGAATCGGTGCAGGCGCCGGCCGTGACCTGGCAGGCGCTCCTGATGCTCGGCGCCGCGCACGAGGAGCTCGGCAATGCCGAAGAGGCTTATGCCACGTACCAGCGCGCCCGCGGCCTGCTCGAGGAACTACGCAGCCATCTCACCGGCGACGAGTTGAAGATCACGTTTCTGAGCGACAAGCTCGCGATCTACGACGGGCTGGTCGCGATGGCGCTCGAGATCGGCGGCGTCAATGCCCGCGAGGAAACCGCCTTCGGCTACATCGAGGAAGCGAAGTCGCGCAGCTTTGCCGATCTGATCGCCTTTCGCGCCAGCGATCTGCCGGCGCGTGATCCCGGCGGCGAGATGGCCGCGGCCGGCGTGCGCGAAGCGCGCCAGCAACTCCGCAGCTACGACCATCAGATCGAGCGCGAGACGACGGGCCAGCGCACCGCCGATCCAGCCCGCATCGCCCGGTTGCGGAAAGACGCCAGCGTTCGCCAGGCGCAGCTGACCGATCGGCTCCGCACCCTGCAGCGGGTCGATGCCGAGCTCGCCGATCTCCACGGCGTCGGCCAGATCGACGTCGCCGCGATTCGCGAGGCGCTGCCGCCGGGCGTCCAGCTGCTCGAATACTTTATCGGCCGCGGCGTGATCCGCGCCTGCGTCGCGAGCCGCGAACGGCTGGTGATCCACGACATCGGCCCGGCCGACGCGGTCGCCGGGATCGTCCAGCTGCTGCGATTCCAGCTGGGAAAATTCCGTCTCCACACCGACTACCTGCGCACGTTCGGCAAGGTGCTCACCGAGGCGACCACGAGTCACCTCGAACGGCTGCACCAGCTGCTCGTCGCACCGGTGCTGCCCTCGCTCACCGGCGATCACCTGGTCGTCGTGCCGCACGGGGTCCTCCACTACGTGCCGTTTCACGCGCTGCAGCAACAGGGGGTGGCGCTGATCGATCGCTTCGCGTTGTCGTATGCGCCGAGCGCGCGGGTCCACTATCTGTGCGCGAGGCGGCCGCGCGCTGCCGGCGATCGCAGCCTGGTGCTCGGGGTCGGCGATACGCTGGCGCCGTTGATCGCACGGGAAGTGAAGCAGGTGGCCGCAGTGCTGCCGAACGTCGACGTCGGGCTCGCCGGCGATGCGACGTCGGCACAGCTGCGCGGCGAGGCGGCGGCGACATCGCGGGTCGTGCACATCGCCACCCACGGGTTCTTCAGACGCGAGCGGCCAATGATGTCGGCGATCCGCTTGAGCGACGGCGATCTCACGGTGGCCGACGTCTACCGGTTGCGGCTGTCGGCCGACCTCGTGACGTTGAGCGGGTGCGGCACGGGCCTGAACGTCGTGGCCGGCGGCGACGAGCTGGTGGGCCTGACGCGCGGCTTCCTACACGCCGGGGCGCGCGCCGTGATGGTCAGCCTGTGGGACGTGCACGACGAGAGCGCGTCCGAGTTCATGCGCGAGTTCTACAGCCGGTATGTGCAAGGGGGGACGCCGGCCGCCGCCCTGGCCGGGGCCATGCGGGCGGCGCGCCGGGAGCGGCCGCACCCGTATTACTGGGCGCCTTTCGGGCTGGTGGGCCATGCGTCGATTTAACAAGACTTTTTTCCCAACTCATCCTATATTTCTACGGCCACAGCCGAGTCTTATGTAGGCGGGCAAAGTGTCTCTCTCACTTCTGCCGCCCACTACGACCGGAGAACACAACCGATGATGCACGCTGACGCCGCAACCTGCGCGGACTTTGTCCGGGGACTGCTTCCACCGGATGCTCGGGCTGCGCTGGCCCATCACATTACGGAATGCCGCTCCTGCGCCGGCACGGTTGAGTGGCTGCGGGCGGTGGCGTCGGTTGCCGTGGCCGACGGCGACTACGAGCCGCCACCGCACGTTTTGCGCCGCGCGCGGGCCCTGTTCGCGCTGGAACGCCCACGGATCATCCGGGCGTTGCCGCGACTGGTCGGCAAACTCATGTTCGACAGTCAAACGCAGCCGGCCCTGGCCGGTGTCCGCGGACCCGCGGGCGCCAGCCGTCAGGCCGTGTTCGAGGCGGGCGACTACGCGGTCGACATCACCGTCGACCAGGCTGCCGGATCCAGCCGCACGATGCTGGTCGGTCAGGTGATGAGCCGGATCGCGCCCGTCGCGCCGATCACGGCCGCGCCGGTCCTGCTGACGTCGGGTGAAACCGTCGTCGCACGCACCGTCTGCGACCGGTTCGGGGAGTTCCTCCTCGAGTACGAGACGCAGTCGCGTTTACAGCTGCACGTGGTCGTCGACGCTGGCAAGCGCCGGCTCGAAATGCCGCTCGAAACCGATACGGTGGTCAAGTCGGTTCGCCGCGCGCGACGACGAAAATAACGAATGCGCCGAAGAGACCTGTCGGGATCTGAGGGGCATGTCATGAGGAAGTCGAGCGCGGGCATCGTCGCCTGCGCTATCGCGGCGCTGGCGCTGAGAGTCACGTCAGCGCACGCGCAGCCGGTCGATTTGGTCGAGCAGTACGTCACCAGCAGCTCTGGTCCCTCGCCGTCGAGCGGACCGAGCAGCGGCGGCGGCAGCTCCTCGTCGACCCGCAGCGGTCTGGACGACACCCAGGCGGAGTACTCGGCACCGACCGCGTCAGAGGAAACAGCAACGCTCGTCGACGCGATCCAGCCCCCGGACGCCACCACGACGTCGTCAGACCCGACGACTTCGACCACTACCGAGACATCGACGCCGACGACCGATCCAACGACGACGACAACGGATCCGACGACGATCACAGAGCCGCCGGCGACGACGACCACGGACTCCACGACAGACCGCCACGGCGACAGCAGTGATTCCGGCGACCAGCCGCAGACCGATCCGCTCGCCGATGAACCGCCTCCCACACCGCCGGTCGCACCGTCGACGGCGCCCGGCCCGCGGTTCCTGATGCGCGTGCGTTCCGCCATCGCTGACGACGTGATCGCGCGGCATCGGCTCACGCCGATCGCCACGATTCACGAAACCGCACCGTCGGACCTGGCGAATTCCGAGCGGCTCGTGCTGATCGCCGGCCCGCAGGACATGTCGGCCGAGGCCATCGACGAAGAGATGGACGCCGATCCCGACATCCTGGGATGCGAGGAAGATCATTCGCTGGCGCTGCCCGAGCTCGCCGGCGCCGCGACGACGGCATCGGTCGACGCGATTACGCAGACGCTCGCCACCGCGACCGTCACGTCGTTCTACGGCGCCGACGCGCCGAGCACATACGTGTCGCAGCCGGCGGCGTCGATCATCAACCTGCCGCTGGTGCAATCGACGTATACCGGCACCGGCATCGTCGCCGTGATTGACACCGGCGTCGACGCGACGCATCCGCTGCTGGCCACCTCGGTGATGCCGGGTTACGACTTCATTCGCGAGCAGGCCGGCGCAGCAACCGATCTGCTCGACCTCGACCAATCAACCGCAGCGATCCTCGAGCAGTCCACCGCGGCGATCCTCGAGCAGAAAAATGTCGTCGTCGTGAATCAGTCGACGGCGGCGATCCTCGAGCAATCCACCGCAGCGATC